>JGI1201J43222_100244_pt1 | contig 16093 bp, 12 predicted proteins | sample MastesBC008_FD_43222 | JGI IMG/M metagenome (IMG submission 43222) | reverse complement strand
CGTATCAACTGATAACTGAATAACTGATAACTAATTAGGTTGCGTGCATCTACGAACTACAGAACAAATAATTAAAAAAGGCAGAAGGCAGGAGGCAGAAGGCAGAAGTTCAATTAGATGGGGATTTAAACCCCAACTAATTGTGGACACCGTAAGACGGTGGGGTTTTAAACCCCAGTGGCGGTTAGCGCAGCGTTACGTTAGTAATAGGCAAGAAGTTTTAGTTTTTATACCAGGTTTTTCCTTCTGCCCTCTGCCCTTGCACGCAGCAAGCTGAACGTACTTCTGCCTTCCGCCGAAGGCGGATAAATCATGATAAACAACCAAAAATGTAAAGTTTTTGTGATGTGTTTACCATTTTATTCAGAATTCTCACAAACAGGTTATGTCAAATAATTATTAATTTGATTATCAAATTATTTTTAACTATTTTATACCCAAACATCAAATTCATTTTGTTGTCTTTTAAAAATTAAGACTGATTTGTCAAGCTTCTGGCAGAACTAATTATGTCTTGCTCTAACGAAAGGGTATTAATTGCAACCATTCATAATGTTCAGTTCTGCGTAATTTTTAAAATAACTATTTTTTTTCTATTTTGTTCCAATTACTGTTGTGATAATATTCTGAATGAAAAAATTTATAATCCTGCTTGTTAAAGTGTAATTTTATTCGGAACAAAGATTTTACTTGTCTGTGTAGATCGCTTTTAGAGTTCTGTATGATTGTCTAAACTTGGCCAAACTATTTACTGTTTTGCGTGTAATTTACAACAGTGAGCAATAAAAAAAGATGACTGCTATTGTAAATCTGAAAGTCAACAGGAAAATATTACTAGAGATAAATCATGTTAATCTGTCGACAGCCATAAGCGTATCGTATTCCAAACCTAAATATTTCAATCAAATCAAGTATTTACAATCTTGAGAAAAGTGTTTAACTCAGTTTATAAAGCTTCTAAACAATGTGGTGCAGCATTTTACAGTCCAACTTTATGTAGTTACAAGATACATTTAACTTAAAAATTTTTAGTATCATATCATCTATAGATATTTATGAGTTAGCTGCCTTTGGCCAAAGAGTAAATGACTATAAACTCATCCCTCATGAAAATTTATGTGTTATTCAATATCCTATAAGCAAATACACCACGATACCTCAAAAACAACTTAAAACTAACCATATTTATTTATTTATACGCCAGAAAATATGCAGCGATCCTGGAAAAAATTTAAACATTATAATCTAATACAATTTTCAAGCAGTCGATATTTGGGAATCCAATCATTCCTAAGTAAATCGATTTAAAATTTTTTATTTTTTTGAGATTACAAATTCACTACTTGAGGTAAGATAAGTCCACGCTTTACCTTAAACGGAGAAGAACTTTTAGTTGTCTGCTACCAACATATTTACGAGTGTGGTTTTGCTTAAAACAGAAGTACATTTTTAATTTGTTTTTTTAACTCAATTTATGTTTTTTACTACAAAGCCACTTCACATCTCGTCTTTTGACTGTTAGCAGGAGAAATCATACGCTTGCTCAGAACATATGTAATCTTAAAACTTTTCTGGATACTAACAACGGAGGAAACACTGACCTATTTTCAACCTAAACGCGCAAGTTTCCTCGCTGGTAGTACAACTCAGTTAAAAAGTACTAAAATCATGGCAATGCAAAGCTTTCGAACCAAAGTTTTGAGAATCATTGCACGATGATGTAATTCACCGATATCGATCAACTCAATTTTGCTTCCAGCAGAGGTAAGGAATGCCTATCAGTAACAAGCAGCAGTTAAAAACAATGGTCCGCCAACTACCCAAGCTAATTAATGGGAGACACTCGGATGCGCTTGTCCAAAGACTTGAAGCATTGAGTGAAGCAAGCGGTAGTGAGTTCGTATCAAGATTGATTCGAAAAGACGTCATTCCCCACAGAGACACCATTGACGATCGCATTCCCTGGCTTTACAAAGTATTGCTGGAAAAAAGTGGAAGCAGCGAGATTTGCAATTACTTAGCAGGAGAACTAGCGGAAGTTGCAGAAAGGATTGAGGATCTAGAAGCCGATATCGTACACATTAAGGCAAAAAAGACCATTCCCAAAATAATTGTTATCAGTAGTGTTGTGGTGGCTTTCCTCAGTCTAGCTGGTGCAACTGCCTTTGGAATCTACAAAACAAGAGAAAATGCTATGTCCGGACAGCGAGTTGAAGAAGCTCGCTCTCAAGTTGTTGAGGTTAAAAAGCAAAAAACAAGCATGGACAAGCAAATTGCAGATCTTAAAAAACAAGTAGAACAAAAGAAAGAAGAAATTACATCAACTCAGAATGTAGCTCTGGAAAATCAGAAACTCAAAAAAGAAAATAGCGTTCTTAAAAACAAAATAGAAAAAGAAATTAACAATTTGACTGAAAATGAAGTTGCCTTAAAATCTGCAAATCAATTTGCAACTGAAAATAGACGACTCAAAAATCAACTTGCGCTCCTCAGACGCAGAAACGAATCCCTTAATAATAATCTAGAAAAAGAAAAAGAAGCAGCAAAATCAGCGGAAATGGTAATCGCTGAGAATGAAAAACTTAAAAAAGTGAATAGTCGTCTCAAAGGTAGGAACGAAGAACTCAAAGAACGTTTGTCCCGCTGTAAAAATCCAGGATTTTTATCACTTGTGGGTAATTCCAAGTGTTAATTTGTTTATCAAACTTCTGTGTAATATCAAATTTATTTGTTTAAAAATTTGTTTTTTTTTGCCGTTCGCTTGACTGAAGCGGACGGCTTTTTATTTATAGTAGATACTTTACTTTTTAGAAAATGTGGAGCTTTTAGGGATTAATTCCCTGCAAAATTGTAAAAAAATGAAGTTTTAACCCAAAAATGATTACTAATACAGTTACTATAGTTTCAGAGACTCCAATTATGCAGCCTTTACTATTGATGAATCTAGGTAATCCAGGAAGTTTTATTCCGATGACTTTTCGAGGTTGTAAAATTTCTAGCTTCGATTTTTAATACCAAATAATTACTGGAACAAAATTGGTTTAATATTTTTTAAGGAATAAAACAGAGAATAGATTATATAAATTAATAGATTATATAAATCAATAGTAAATATATAAATAGTTTGGTCTGCCTAATTATTTCATCAATTTTTCCATTTAATTTTTAAATTAACCGGGTTATACAAGATAGGTAGTGCAATAAATACTGTGAGTGTCTTACCCATGAGTGAGAATTAACCAAGAAAGTTGTAATTTTACATTTTGTATTTTATTTCACAAAAATAGCAATATCAGAGATACAAGCAACGGAGTTAACTCTAAGTATTTTCCAATAAAAACTCACACTGCATCTTTAATCGAGTATAAACTCTACTGATGCCTAATTTATCCTATCTCCTTACACACACAAACAGAATCAAACACATGCAATCTTTCCACTACAAGAAAAACAAAATATTCAGAAATCGAGAAAAGAGCGGGAATCACACTTACACTTACACAACATCTTTCCTGAAATTAAAGTCAGTATATTCGTTACATTGTAATGTCAATTAGATATCGAAGACTAACTTGAATCTGAAATTTTTCATAGATAAAATTATTACACTTTACCTGTAACAATCGTGAATGTACGTCGCTTAATACCATTTTTAGACGACTCTGTTTCCAGTTGGGCATTGGAAGCACGTCTATTACGCTGGTTAACATTGATTTGGCTATTTGTTGGTTTAGTAACCCTCTTTTCTGCGTCTTTTGCGGTTTCCAGCGAGCGCTTGAATGATGGAATGTTTTATTTTAAACGCCAACTGATATGGGTTGGAGTGGGCTTAATTTTATTCAATATTGTTAGTAATATTCCCTTACGTCAGATTACTCGGTCTTCTCATTGGTTTATTTTCTTGTTCTTAATTTTAATTTTTTTGACTTTGGTTCCGGGACTAGGAAAAACAGATTTGGGCGCAGCACGCAGATTAGCCATAATACCCATCCAACCTTCAGAATTAATCAAGCCTTTTTTGGTGTTACAAAGCGCCCGACTATTTGCTAGCTGGGATCGCCTTAGTTGGGCAGTTCGTTTGAGTTGGTTGGGTGTTTTTTGTTTGGTAGTTTTGGGGATTTTAGCACAGCCGAACTTAAGTACGGCTTCTTTGTGCGGGATGACAGTTTGGTTAGTCGCCCTAGCAGCAGGATTACCTTATAAACAGTTGACAGGAACAGCCCTAACAGGAGTTGGTTTAGCTGTTTTGAGTATTAGTATCCGAACATACCAACGCAGACGAATAATGTCATTTCTTAACCCTTGGGCGGATCGGAGAGGAGACGGCTACCAATTAGTACAAAGTTTACTTGCAATTGGTTCGGGTGGAGTATCCGGTACAGGATTTGGACTTTCCCAACAAAAACTATATTATTTGCCGATTCAAGATACTGATTTTATTTTTTCGGTATTTGCTGAAGAATTTGGTTTTATTGGCAGCATGACATTATTAATAATGTTAGCCCTTTATGCGACTATGGGTTTAATTGTCGCTCTCAAATCAGAAAATATTGTTCATCGATTAGTAGCAATGGGGATGACTCTGTTGATGGTAGGACAATCATTGCTTCACATTGGTGTAACTACTGGTGCTTTACCAACTACAGGTTTACCTTTACCTTTGTTTAGTTATGGGGGTAATTCAATGATTGCAAGTTTACTTGCAGCCGGATTATTAGTCAGAGTTGCACGTGAGAGTAATGAGGCAGAAGTTGTGCAATTACGAGAAGACGATCGCAAAACACCAAAACGCACAAGCAGAAGATTCTTCAGCTAAATTAGTCAGAAGCAGAGTCTGGTCATATCTCACTACGGAATCAGGTTAGGTTATAAATTTCCGGACAAGTCTAAATTGTTTGTATATTGTGCTAAGAGCGGTTAAGCTTTGCGTGCAGCATTGAGCTGCGCGAACGTCGTCAGACGCGTGCAATCCGCTAATGACTTGCACGTAGCGTTATGTAAACTCAGTCACCTGGATAGTTGCGAGATGTTATCCAGCAGGGAATTAAATAAGGAACCTATAAATTCAAAGCTTTATCGGTCTGGATGTTTCTGAGATACTACCAACAGAATAATGAAAATTGATTGACTAAAATTAAATAGTTTTTCTAAAAAATAAATAAATTTTTATTGTCTTGTCTCATTGCAGCTTGGAAGTAAGTGAGACACAGATTAAAAACTTAAATTCATACTTAAGGTACATTTTGTTGCTGTTTTTTGTTTTCTTACTGCTGTTAGGAAAATTATCTCCTACCACACATGACTCTGTTATATATCCAAGGATTTATTTTTTATACATTCATATGTTGACTTAATAAGTTACTGTCTGAAACTATTAATTTAACAGATATGATAACTTTTCTAATTTATCAATCTAATTTAACTTGCAACTTTTTTAAAAAATCTTTTCAGATATCTTTTCTAAATGTTTTCAGATTGCTGTAGAATCTCTACAAGATTTTATCACCCTATATTCAAAATATGAATAAAATTAATGTTAATAACAATAAAAATATAACCGCTAAAGAACCTTGGTATGTTGCAAATTTATCATTTTTTTTTCCTGGTGTAGGACAAATTTATTCAGGAAATAAATTGAAAGGATTAATTTTTATAATTAGTAAAATTTTATTATCATTTTGGATGCTCTGGATCATTATTTTTCCGGAAAAACACTTATTGCGTGATGGTTTAATTTGGTTATTATTGTATGTTTTGGTTGGTAACTGGAATTTAATTGATGCTTATCTATCAACTAAGACAAATAACCCACCAGCTTTTGAAAGTAACAGAAAAAGTAAGAAGGATCCTTGGTTGGCAGTCTTACTATCACGAATAATACCTGGAATTGGTCATATTTACATTGGTTCTTATTTCGTGGGAATAATTTTGGTTATTATTTCACTAGCTGCTTACTTAATCCCTTTCGGTCATGTAATTTTATTTTTAGCTGTACCTTTCAGTATTTATCACGTATATGTTAATTCTCCGGAAAGAAGAGAGAAATCGAAAAAAAAGATTACCGGAATTGTTATTGCAACAGTACTATTACCAATATTTGTGTGGATACCTTCAACCCTTTTGATTACAAATATAGTCGCAGAAGCACAGTGGATTAGGTCTAATGCAATGCAACCCACTCTAAATGGAAATCACAACCAATGGGATGCAGATAATTTTATGGTAGATAAGTTCAGCTACAAATTCCATAAACCAGAACGTGGCGATATTATAGTCTTCTCCCCTACTGAAACCCTAAAAAAAGAAGATTATACAGATAATTTCGTTAAACGCATTATTGGCTTACCAGGAGAGAAAGTAGAATTAAAAGATGGCAAAGTTTACATCAACGATAAACACTTATTAGAAGATAGTTATATAGAACAAAATCAATCTACCTTAATTGATGTTTGTATTTCAGGATCCCAGTCTGTATTTATTTCTAAACCGATAATAGTTTCAGAAAACTCATATTTTGTTCTAGGGGACGATCGCAACATTAGTTATGATAGCCGCTGTTGGGGATTAGTACCGAAAAATAAAATTATTGGTAAGGTGTCAAAAATTTTCTTTCCCATTTCCCGTATCAGGTCTCTTTAAGTAACTTATTGGAACAGAAATTTTGTTGTCTATCTGATTCTGGGTTGTTTTTGTGATTTTCCGATCCTCTCTACTTGGTTACAAATGCAGAGCTAAAGACCCCGCACTTGTACAACTAATTATTCTGTCATAGAACCCTGATTGCGCTAAAATTCAAGCAGTATAAATATTTTGTGCTGCTATTTTTTTATGTCTTAATTATGCTCGAAACCTTACAGACCCAACTTTACAACTTAGAACAATTTTCGTCATTTGTTGTTTCTAATCAGTTAACACATTTGAGTTGGTTAAGTATCGTTATTATTTTTATGACTGGCTTGCTCACAAGTTTGACGCCTTGTATGCTCTCAATGTTACCAATTACCATTGGTTATATAGGTGGTTACGAAGCAAAAAGTCGCTTGCAAGCTGCAATTCAGTCAACCTGGTTCGCTCTGGGACTTGCAAGTACCCTCGCGGGCTTGGGAATATTTGCTGCTACATTAGGAAAAGTCTACGGTCAGATAGGTGTAGGTTTACCAATAATTGTTAGCATCATTGCAATATTGATGGGGTTAAATTTATTAGAAGCTTTACCATTACAATTTCCATCATGGGGTGGAACGGATTGGATCTCTGAAGAATTACCCCAAGGTGTTAGAGCATACTTCATTGGTTTGAGCTTTGGTTTGGTTGCTTCTCCCTGTAGCACCCCTGTTTTAGCTGCATTATTGGGTTGGGTGACTAGTACTAAGGATTTAATTTTAGGAGCTGTTTTATTGTTGTCCTATGCTGCGGGTCATGTCACACCATTGATTTTAGCTGGTACATTCACTGCATCAATCAAGAAGATACTGGAAATACGTCGTTGGTCTGCTTGGATAAATCCTGCTAGTGGTGTGTTATTAATTGCTTTTGGTGCAATCTCGTTGGCTTATCGCCTTCCTTTAAAGGTATTTGGATTTTGAGAGTAGGTGTTTCTAAAAGATTATTGGGGAGGAATTTTTTGAAAATATTCCAATTTTTTTTGACTTATAATCAACAATAAACCTACTTAATATGGGTAAGTTAATTATATTTCTTAAGTCAAAACATGTAAAAACAGTTACTCTTAAAAAGATAATATTCGCTCTTATAAAGAGGAATGATACCTGAAAATTTTACCTTCCTCTATTTATTACCTCCCCATAATTTTTAAATTTTTGATGTCGTAATAATACTGAATAAATCATTTTTGAAAGATAATTCTGAAATCATAATCCTGAAATCATAATTATTGAAGTCATAATTTTGGAGTTAGATTTTTCGTAATTTATTTTATATGAAAGAAAACACAATTGATAACAAACCTGATTTTTTCTCCATACTCAAAAAATCTATCAAACAAGATATATTGCCAATACTTACTAACTTGCGCTTGGCAATATTTATGCTTCTAGTTATTGCCTTATTTAGTATTAGTGGTACGGTTATCGAGCAAGGTGAATCTTTAGAATTTTATAAGACAAACTATCCTTTAGAACCTGCTTTATTTGGATTTTTAACTTGGAAAGTTATTTTAACCCTGGGTTTAGACCATGTTTATAGTACTTGGTGGTTTTTAGCATTATTGATTTTATTTGGTACGAGTATTACTGCTTGTAGCTTTACCAGACAGTTACCAGCATTAAAGCTTGCTCGAAAGTGGAAATTTTATAATAAACCCAAACAATTTAACAAACTAGCATTGAGTGCAGAGTTTAATCTAGAAAATCAAAATAATGCATCAGTAGATAAACTCATTGAAAAATTGCATCAAAAAAACTACAAAGTTTTTCAAGAACAAGATAATGAAAATCTTTTATACGCCCGAAAAGGAATTGTTGGACGTATTGGTCCAATTGTAGTTCATATCGGTATTATTGTGATTTTACTAGGATCGATTTTCGGAACCATGACCGGATTTATTGGTCAAGAAATGATTCCTAGTGGTGAAACTTTTCAAGTCAAAAATATATATAATGCAGGACCTTTTGCAGATGCACAAATACCAAAAGATTGGGCAGTAAAAGTCAATCGTTTTTGGATTGATTATACCCCCAAAGGTGATGTCGATCAGTTTTACTCTGATTTATCAGTCGTAGATGAACAAGGGAAAGAATTAGATCGTCAAACTATTTTTGTTAATAAGCCTCTGCGTTACAAGGGTGTTACTTTTTACCAAACAAATTGGGGACTTTCTGCTGTTCGCGTCCAAATAAATAATAGTCCTATCTTTCAGCTACCCATGGCTCCACTAAATACTAATGGAAATGGTCGCCTTTGGGGTACTTGGGTTCCAACAAAGCCAGATATGAGTGAAGGTGTATCTCTAATAGCAAAAGATTTACAAGGATTATTATTGGTTTACGATCCTAAAGGTAAATTAGCAAATACTGTTAGGACTGGAATGTCTGTCCAAGTTAATGGGGTTACATTAAAGGTCTTAGATGTTATTGGTTCTACTGGTTTGCAAATAAAAGCTGACCCGGGAGTTCCTGTGGTGTACGCAGGATTTGCTGTATTAATGTTGGGTGTAGTAATGAGCTACTTCTCCCACTCTCAAGTTTGGGCTTTACAAGAAAATGGTTGTCTATATGTGGGGGGTAAAACTAATCGCGCTCAGGTAGTATTTGAAAGGGAAGTATTGGGAATTTTCGATAGTTTAAGTTCTTCATCCCAAACAGACGGTCGGGAAAAAGTTGCTGATTCAGTGGTTTCTAGCTCTTAAATTTTAGTTGTGGGTAATTGGTAATTGGTAATTGGTAACTGAGTTAACTGTTAACTGTAGCCCGTAAGGACGTGGCGTTAGCCATAAACTGATAACTGTTTTATAATTACCAATTATCAACAATTCTACTTGTTTGATTTTTGGTGAGTTACTTCAACTACCGTATGTACGTTCCCACGCGGTGAAAAGTCTGCTTTAACAGTAATTTCTAAGGGATCGCAAGCAGAAACAAAATCATCCAAAATTTGGTTTGCAGATTCTTCGTGGGAAATATAGCGATCGCGGTAACTATTAATGTATAGCTTTAAAGCTTTAAGTTCTACTACCTTTTCATCAGGAACATAGTTAATGTAAATAGTTGCAAAATCAGGATATCCAGAAAACGGACATTTACAGGTAAATTCTGGCAAAGAAATATCGATATTGTAGCGTCTTCCAATACGAGGATTTGGGAAAGTAATTAACTTACCTTCTGCAATCTCGCGTTCGCCATATTTCATTTCCGCAATAGGAAAGTTTGTACTTTCTGTAGAGGAGTCACTCATGAGCTTTTATATATTTATATCAATCGCAAATATTCAAATCTGAGCAGTTATTTCTTCATATACTCAAAAAAATTTGAGTTTAGAATGAGAGAGCTTTTATGGTGAAAAAGTTAATTTCGAGTTGATTTCAAAAATCTAATTCTTGCTTCTCCCAGTCCGGGCAATTATCATCATCCCGTCCATGGGGGTGCATAGCGCAGACTAGTAGATTACCATTATACACTTGACCATGATAATGCTGACACCCAATACAAGCAGGATTATTTTGTGCTGTAGCTTCTACTGGATAAGGAAAACTTGACTCAAATTCATCATCTAAAATATCTTCAAAGTTCCAATCAAAATCAGAAATCGGTTCTGTTATTTCTTGTAAATACTCGTCAACTTCAGTGATGATGAAATACTGTACTTGTTCGATCGTTTCCTCCGTAAATTCAACAAAACTATCGGCAATCTCTGTTACCCCTTCAAAAAAACGTTCTACCTCATCAGCTACAGTTTGTACAGTTTCCCAGAAATCCTGTTGCCATTTGTCCATAATCTAGAATTCCTTAATGTTTAATTTTCGGATTGGGTTCAACATAACACTTGCCCAGATTAAACCAATTAGATGTTCAATGGCACTTGTATCAAAATTCAGCACACTAAGTTATCCATTAATTCTCATGATATCCCTATATTATTACTAATTTTTTTGGTCAATTTTTTAATGAAGCGATTTCATCTATATATCTTATGAATAACAATTTAAGACGCAATACATTATGTCCCTACATTAAACATAATATATTACGTCTATGAATCAAAAATAATTACTTAAATTTGAGAGTATTTTTGCTTTAAAATTTAATTTGACTTAACAAGCAATAAATTTACTATCGATCGCGTTGTAAGCGTCTCAACTCTTCTTGTAAATCTAGGACTTGTTGTCGTAAATTATCTACATTCTGATTCCCACCAGCATTAGAGTTTTGTGAGTTGGATGATTCCTCTTCAGTATCTTCCAAAATTTCAATTTGACGCGGTTGGCTGGAAGTTTTTTCTTGAGGACTATTAATAGTAGAAGAAGGATTTTGAGCTTGTTTCATCATATCTTCCACAAAGCGGCGAGCTTCATCTGTTGTCATCTCACCTCTTTCAACCATTTCATCAGCTAGTTTTTGGACCTGCGATCGCAATTCGGACAGTTTACTGCCAGCCTTTTCTCCCGCATAGGCAGCTAAACCAACTCCAAGATAAACCGCTTTCTGAATAATATCTCCAAAACCAGGCATTATGGCGCTCATCTTCACAAGAACTAGGAGACCCGGAGACTACGCCTACCACAAGCATCCCGTATTGCTGCTACCTTCCGGTCCTGACAAGGTTTGGGCGTTGAAGTTGCATAGATCCGAGTCATAAATAGCATAGCATTTAATTTCGAAACTGTGTGAATTATTCCACAACAATTTTCCATTCATAAATTACATAATCAACGCATTCGTTTTCTACCAAGGGATCGCGCGCCACAATTTCTTTGGCTTCTTCCATTGATGCAGCTTCAAATAACATCATTCCACCTCCCCTTTTTGCCCAGTACCCAGTCTTAGCGCGATGACCTTTAGCAATCAAATCCCGTACAAAATTTTTATGGGCATCCACATGTTCGTCAAACATGGACTTCTCAACTTTGCCTGCTTCAATTTTCACAAACCAGGGCATTCACTTGCATCCTCTCAACTTCCTCTAATATATTGTCTGTCATCGACATCAGCAAAATTTGAAATAATTTCAGTTTCAATTTTAAGTTTTTATTCTGAAGCTTTGAGTTTTGTAAAGCTTCAAAGTATTGTGTTGTGTCAGATTATATTTGGAAGATTTAGGCTACAGTTTTAATGCCAATAGTAAAATCCAATGAGCTTATTTTTTGTTGCCCTCTTACCACCTCAAGATATTCAAGATTACGCGACCCAAATAAAGCAACACTTTGCTGATACATATAATGCTCGGCATGCTTTTAGGTCTCCACCCCACATTACTTTACAACCACCTTTTAAATGGGAAGACGCTCATATATCAATTATTGAAGAATGTTTGCAAGAATTTGCCCTAACAAGAAGTTCTTTACTAGTTACGCTTAACGGTTATGGTGCTTTTATCCCCCATGTTATTTATATAAATGTTGATAAAACCCCAAATTTATTAGCTTTGCAGACTGAATTGATGGCAAACTTAGAGAACCAATTAGGTATAGTTGACAAAGTTTCTAAAACTCGTGCCTTTACACCCCACATGACTGTTGCTTTTAAAGACTTGAAGCGTAAAAGTTTCCAGACAGCATGGCAAGAGTTTGAAAGACGAGAGTTACATTTTGAGTTTATTGTGGATAAATTAACCCTACTTATACATAAGGATAAATCCTGGCATATTAAATCTGAGTTTCTATTTTGCAAGAGATAAGCGTTTACTATGACTAATGAGATATTTGACACAGGTGCCTATACTTCAATCATGCTATACCAAAATATCAATTATCTTTATCTAATAATCAGATTTTGGTAATAAAAATTGATAAACCCTTTAAAAGAGCTAGTAAAGAATTTCGTCATGGAGAGCCTTCTTCAATATTTGTAGAAACACCATCAGGATTTGTTGCTTTTGGACCAGATCATCCTATTTAGTTTCCACTACTACCTGATTGATATGTTGCAACAAGCCCGTTTGAATATATCCCCTTTTTAAACAAAACCCCTTTTTCCTTATCACAAAAACTGTTGTCCCTCTGCGTGATTAATAAAAAAGGGGATATTTAATCTTTTGATATTATTAAGCTAAACTTGTCCCAAAAAAATGTTTAGTTTCTACTGTTAAAAAGTATAATGCCACCAGGTTTCAATATTTGTATCTAAAATCGCCTGACATACAAACTGAAGTAAGATAAGATACAACCCAAAACCTCATCATTTGTGGTGAAGAATTGGGAAGCCATGCTCAAAAAGTTAACAATTACGCTAACCTTGTTAGCAAATCCACTATTATTTACTTTTGGTATTCACTCGCCAGCTATTGCTAGAAAAATTATTGCTCAGAAAATCGATTGTTCTTCAGCTAGCAGCACAACAGAAATCAAATACTGTTCCTTGAAAAACTACCAAGAAGCAGATGCAAAGCTCAATCAGATGTACCAAAGAATTATTGGTCGCGTCAGTGGGGAGCAACAAAAAATACTGATTACCGCTCAGCAAGCATGGATAAAGTTTCGCGATCGCAACTGTAATTTTGAAACCTATCGTTCCCGTAGTGGTACTGGCTATGAGATATTTCGTAATGGCTGTCTCGAAAGGTTAACAGAACAACGCACAGCAGATTTGGAAAAATATCTTTCTTTGCAAGATGACTTTAAGGAAAAAAGAGTATCTAAGTTAGCAGTTAGTCAATTACCGGATGGTAATTACCGCTATGTTACCGCAGATTTACCACCTCCACCAGATATTATCAAAGATAACGATCTAGTGAAAGCTGGCGGTTATTACTTTTTATTCCGCAAAATAGGTAACAAAGTGACAGGTATATTGCATCAAATTGATTCGGAAAATAATATTTGCATTACTGGTCGAATCAATCAAAATCAAATTATAGGTGAAGCCATTGAATATTATGAACCAAACATAAGACAACCTAGAGTTCTTACTACAGGATCAGAATTTGTAATTTGGGATAATGAAGGTAAACTGAAAGTAAGAAATGGTAGAAAAGTGGGTCGGGATGTGAAATATAGTGATGTCAATTTGAATCTCAAGTTATTTAACCCAATAAATGCTGGAAGTCAAATTCCTCCTCGTTCTTGTCGTCGCTAACCTAATTATTACTTGTTGTTATTATAAAGCTTATGCCTCCAAGAATACTGGAGTTATAGGCTTATTTTATACGTAATTGTCTTTTTAAGAGACTCATAGATCAAATCAATTTAAATTAAATCTAGTTCTTAGTAATCCAAAACACCTAATTGATAATTAATAACCAATAACTGATAATTGATAACTGATACTCAAACATTAATGCTTTATGACTGCTGCTTTGGAAAGTCAACAAGAGATAATTGGTGTAGCGGTTGTGGGAACTGGATTTGGAAAAAAAGTCCACATTCCTGGTCTACAAGCACATCCCCGAACTAAGGTTATTGCTGTTTACAACCGCGATTTGGAGAAAGCTAAAAAAATAGCTATAGAAAATCAAATCCCCCATGCTTGCGATCGCATGGAAGATATTCTAAAAATACCTGAAGTACAGGCTGTGAGTATTTCCACACCGCCATTTTTACATTACGAAATGGCAAAAGCTGTAATCCAAGCAGGAAAACATTTATTGCTGGAAAAACCTGTAACTCTTAAGGTACAAGAAGCGAAAGAATTATACCATTTAGCACAATCTAACTCTGTAATTGCTACGGTTGATTTTGAATTTCGCTTTGTCCCAGGATGGCAATTTTTTGCAGAATTACTTAAGTCGGGATACGTTGGGAAAAAAAGATTAATAAAAATCGATTGGCTAGGTTCTTCTCGCGCAAATCCAGAACGTGCTTGGAACTGGTATTCACGAAAAGATTTGGGTGGAGGTGCTTTAGGTTCTTTAGGTTCCCACACCTTTGATTATATTCACTGGTTATTTGGTGAAGCGAACAGATTAAATGCTAGATTTGCTACTGCAATTTCTCAGCGTCCAGAACCTTCTACTGGTGAGCTTAAAGTTGTTGATAGCGATGATACTTGCATGCTAATGCTAGAGTTGGCTGATGGTACACCTTGTCAAATTTCTATAAGTGCAGTTGTTCGCGCGTCTCGAACCCATTGGGTAGAAGTATATGGAGATGAGGGTACGTTAGTTTTGGGTAGCGAAAACCAAAAAGATTATATTCACGGATTTCACGTTTGGGGAGCCAAAGCAGGAAAACCTTTAGCTGAAATTAAAATTCCCAATCGTTTAATTTTCAAAAATAATCATGCTGATGGACGCATCAGTGCTTTCATAAGAGTTGTAGAACAATGGGTAAATGCTATGGATCGCAGAGAACCGCTAATTTCAAGTCTGCGTGAAGGGGTTTATTCTCAGCTACTAATGGATTTATCTCATAAATCTAATGAAACATTAAATTGGGTTAATGTACCCCAATTATCTAATTATATTGATGATACCCTCTATTAAGAAAACATGGTGTTGCTGAATCATGGGGTGATTTCGACCTATTTTGAACGAATTATTAATAGTTTTAGGTGCTGATTCATCCCACATTTATGCAACGCCGAAAATATATTCTCAAGTTATCGCCAATATACAACACCTCACTTCATCAGATTGGTGACAGCTGTATTATTTTCTGCACATATCTACGAGACATCTGCTAGTAAATCAAGCAGAAACATAGATCGATAATCACAAAGGAGTCATTCGTGTCAACTTATGATTGACAGAACTTTTTTTTCGATGTAATTTGAATGTTATAAACTCTAAATTGCTTCATGAATCAAAAATCAAAAGCAAGTCGTCTTTAGTTTATTTATTTACGACTTGTTTTTGATATTATTTCTTATTTTTACATTCAAGATTTAAATAGATAGTCACCTGAAATTTTTATTAGCAAGCTTTTTACAGTATTTAAATTATTGCTACCTATTTTTTGAAATATTTCTATTGTCGCGAAGTGGTGCTGACATATTTAGTTTAGGATTTTTAGGTCTTACCCATCGGGTCGATTAGTTATTTAATTGTTAGCCAAAATTATAAATATAAAGACATTTTATAAATATAAATAAATAGGCAGTTTCTTTAGTTATTGGATAAACCAAAAGTCTTTTTGGAAGGAGACAACGCCCGTGGGCGAGAGTTCGTTACCAAAACTGCCTAATATTTTTCTGCCAACCTCTACTAGTGGAATACTGCAGTGGTTGATATAGAACCTACACAAATATCTACTATGAAGCTGGTGAAGTGGTAACGTTTTAACAAAGAGATATTAATGTAAATGAGTACATTAAACCACCATATAATACCCTATCAGACTAGGTGATTCCGAAAGAAATTAACTATGATTGACTTTAGGGTATTTGTTAATTAGTCATCACCACCAAAGATGCTTGGGTACAGCTGCTGAAGAAAATCGAAATACTGCTTCTGTAGAAATAGTTGATATGGGTCTAATCCACCA
>JGI1201J43222_100243_pt1 | contig 16174 bp, 8 predicted proteins | sample MastesBC008_FD_43222 | JGI IMG/M metagenome (IMG submission 43222) | reverse complement strand
TTGGTTTGTTGTTATGAGCAGCACCACTGCTCGGATGTCATTCAGACCTAAACGTTTGAAGTGGATTAAAACAGTACATCAAGGAGCCTCTGAAAGCTAAGTGAGCCTTTGAAGGCTAGATAAAATTATATTTTCTGAGGTGGCAGGCAATACGTCTGCCAAATTTTTTGTTTACTTCTTACTTCTTACTTCTTACTTCTTACTTCTTACTTCTTACTTCTTACTTCTTACTTCTTACTTCTTACTTCTTACTTTTAAAAGTCATCTTCTTCCATCTCTAATACATTTGAAGAATCATCAAATTCTGCTGGTTCATCTACAAAAGAAACAATAGCCCCATCAAAAAACTGGGCTAGGCGCTTGGCGCTGGACATCACTTGTTCGGCTTCGGGGTCGGACTCTATAGGTTTGGAAGGCTTGTTTTGTTGATGTTGGGGCGGTGGTGCTGCTTCTAAATTAGGTTTCGCAATTGGTGGTTGATTTTGAGTAGGGTGAGTTCTTGCTGTTGGTTGTTTTGATGTTTGAGTATAGGTAAATGAAGAAGCGGTAGATGGCGTGGTTTGGTGGTTGAAGCTAGGAACCGGAGATTGTGCTGGAGAAGGAGAAGGTTGTCCCGGTGAAGATACACTCGCTTCGCCTCCAGTTTTATTTTGGGGCTGGTTAGGTTGAAAATTTACCTTGATTTTTCGCTGACAAACTTTTCCAAAAGCATTTTCTACATCTGCTGATTTGCTTCGAGCAAGTTTTACCAATTTCGGTGGTACGCCAACAGTAGCACTAACATCATTCACTGTCAGCAAACGTCCATGTTGCTTTAACAATGCTTGGGCGGGAATAGGTAATGTTTGAAGTACCTGGTGCCACATATTTTCTAGCGATGCAGCAGAAGTTTGGCTTGGAATTGGGGAGGATGCTGTAATGATTTCAGAGATTGGAGTTGTTGGTGTCTGTTTTTGTACTCCATTGACATTTACCTCCGTTCCAGTACGCCTCGTTTCAGGGGAAGAAATGGGAGAATTCCCAGGGGCTGATGTTGGACTTGAAGCTGACGTTGCAACTGTTGGTATCTGTCCTTGAATCCCATTATTAGTAGTTTTAAGTTCGCTGGGCGTGTGTCTTGATTCCGTAGATGATAACGGAGATGAAGAAGATAAAGGTCTTGCTGGAGCAGCTTGATTCTGATGTATTTTTGTTGGTGCTGAGACTATTTGTTGCGGAGTTATTTGCTGTTGGTAAGAAAGGTTACTAACTGTTGGTAAAAGTCCAAGTAAAGTAATTTCTAACCACAAACGCGGTTGGGTTGTATTTTTTAACTGTACCTCGGCACTTCTGAGATGCTGCTGTCCTAATAAAATCGTGTTGAGGTCGAATTTTTTCGCTTCTTCAATTAATTCTTGCCAAACCTCTTGGGTACAAGTGACTAAATCGTTGCGCTTAGAAGCTGTTTTTGCAATTAGTAAGTCTCGATAAAAAGATGCCAAATTTTGCAAGATAATTAGTGGTTCCCGACCCCGATCAAGAATTTCACGGGTAAAATCGAGAATTGCTTCGGGATCGTTAGATGCGATCGCTTGTAATAAACCCATTAAGTCCCGTTCGCTCACCGAACCAACTAAATCCCACACCCGCTCTGGCGTTACTTCTCCAGATAATAAACTTAATTGATCTAATAAACTTTGGGCATCTCTTAACCCACCTTGAGCAAATTGAGAAATTAGAGCGATCGCTTCAGTGTTGATATTAATGCTTTCTGCTGCTGCAATTTTACTCAAATGCATTATCATCCGATCTAAAGCAATCCGTCGAAAGTCGAATCTTTGACAACGGGAAATGATTGTCGGCAATACTCTTTGGGGGTCCGTTGTTGCGAGAACAAAAACTACATGTTTGGGTGGTTCTTCTAAGGTTTTAAGTAATGCGTTAAATGCCGCCGTACTTAGCATATGGCATTCATCAACCACATAAACCTTATAGCGACACTGAACGGGAGCAAATTGAGCTCTTTCAATAATTTCTCTGATGTTATCAACGCCGGTATTGCTAGCAGCATCAATTTCTATGACATCTAAAGTTGAACCTTTGTTAATTCCTTGACATACATCACAGGTGCCACATGGTTCAGGCGTTGGTTTATCACTATTTAAACAATTTAGAGACTTTGCTAATATTCGAGCACTCGAAGTCTTCCCTGTTCCTCTAGGACCAGTAAATAAATAAGCAGGGGCTATTTTGGATGTTCTGATGGCATTTGTCAGGGTGGTGGCAATCGCCTCTTGTCCGACGAGTTCAGCAAAACTTTTAGGGCGATACTTGTGGTGCAGCGGTTCGTAAGGCATAGTGAATTACCGCTAACTAGGGTTTTGACCAATCGGCTGTTAATAACTAAATTATTTTAAACTCACGGGTACTGCTTGGAGATATTAAAACTACTTAAATATCAAGTTTTGTTGGTAAAGTTCAAGTTTTATTGGTTTTAAATGGTGATACAAGCATAAATATTTAAAGCAACTTATAATATTGCTTATCTACATACTTAATTTTCTATCTCATAATTTGCTCACTTATCATTTTTTGTCTCTGAAATTTGATGTTATTTTATTGAAATTTAATACTTTTCGTTAATTTTCTATAATATATATTAAAAAAAATACGCTATGTAGATTTTTTATTTGTTAAAATTCATGTATTTTTTCCTGCGCGTGCACTACAGGGTAGCACATCTTAATCGCTAAAATCTTAGGGTAATCAAAAAAAGCGGGTGCTTTATCAATGTTCAAACGACTTATTGAATCGATCAAAAATTTTTTTCGGCGGTTGTTTGGAGGTAAGCATAATTCATCCGCCACTCCATCTGAAACAAAAAAACCACCGCCACCCTTGAATAATACAGATCTGGAATTTTTGTTCACAGAGCTTTTGGAAGGCGTACATCAAGCACGCGGACAATCTTGGGCCCTGAAGTGGTTAAGAAATATTGAAAACCGGGTTAGTACCGAACGTTGGCTAGATTGGTTGGATAACTTTGGGGATAAGTTACTGGCAGCTCCAACACCAAATAATGAATTAGCTTCGCGCATGGTGCAATTAGGAGAATTAGAGATTGGAGATGTTGGAGACCTGGCTTATGATATCGGCATGGAACTTTTAACTCGTAATCAAAGCGACCAAATTTTGGAGTACGAAGGACCAGATGTCGTAAATAATGTTCCACCGAGTAACACCCCACTGAATAATACTTCACCAACGGCGCAAACACCCCCACAAACAGTAGAAATCCAGCAAGAAGAAATTAACGAAGAAAATCTTCCGGAAGGAGAATATCAGACTGTTAGTTTGGAGCAGTTATATGAGATGATTCAGCAGGACGAGAATTTACGTCAAATGGTTGCTCAACAGTTAGGAGTTGATACAGATGACCCCGAACTCATAATGCAAAAACTAATTAATCAGTATTATGAAGCCGGTTAATTAATTTTTTGAGCAAAATTTACAACATTTTCAGTCCAGGAATGATATGAATATCATTGCCTAGTAATTATCTTGCTATTTTCTGTTTTTTGAGGGACAAGTAATAAGGTCGTTGCTCGTAGTGAGTCTTAATAAAGTGAGTTAATTTTGGCAAAGATTCAGGTTTGAAGTCAAAACTTAACCATTAAGTCCAGAAATGAAACGATCAAGATTATTTAGGTTGAAAATCAGAACGTACTGCATGAGACATTACTATTTGCTAGTAAGTCGACCAAAATAATAGTTATCAGTTTGTTTTACCAAGACTAACTACATTTTAGATTGAATATACACATTCTTTCGAACTTTAGTGATTATTTATACTATTGGAGTAGTTAAAATACTATACGCATATCAACTGTAACTTTTGGTCTAATTATTTCTTAGCCAAACTTCCAGTTTAATTCTATCTTAGTTAAGAGTTTGACTTGAAAAGTCTCAACTATATTGATTAAATGTGTTTTATCTGATACTCTCAGTTTTCTTTCGTCATATCAAACTTGAGATTTTTGCTCTTTACGTTTAGTGAGAACAAAATACCTCATGAGGGCTGATTTGCAACAAATTAGTCTTACCCTTAAAAATCCTAAGTTTCAGATTATAAAGGGTACGAAAACATATTTTTTTTGAAATATGCTTATCTTTGGATAGGTACCCTAACTATTAATCTTGTTGATACAAGTTGCTATTTGAGTATTTTGTTTAAATATCTTCAAATCGTAGACTAACCTTGAAGCAAGAAGATTAACTAGTTTAGAGTCTGTATATATTTAGTGAATTTACTTTGTAAAGTTTTACAAATTACATTTAGGTATAAGGTTATATCTTAATCTTAATTGTCATTTTTGATCGCACATCGGTCGCTAAAATCTAGGGAAAAACAATATCCAAGAATGCACCAAATGCTTAGGCGGCTATTTCAAGGGCTTCAAAAGTTTCTCAGGCGTCTTTTTGATAGCAAAAAAATTTATTCTCAAAACTCTAACGTCAGACAGTTGCCAGCAGTACAGCTGCCAGAACTTACCAATGCCGATTTAGAATTCCTGTTCACCCAACTGCTGGAAGGGGTTCATCAGGGAAGAGGACAAGGTTGGGCTACAAGGTATATCCAACGCATGGAAAATCGTATTACCAATCAGCGTTGGTTAGAGTGGCTGTTAAATTTTGCCGAAAGATTATTGAATTCTCCGGCTCCAAATCACGAATTAGCATATCGAATGGTACAGCTAGGCGAACTGCGAATTGGCGATATTGGAGACCTTGCTTACGATATTGGTATGCAGTTGCTAACTCGTAATTTGGACGAGTTATACGAACCAGAAGAGGAAGTTTCCGAACAGGAAGACCTGGCTTATTATACGAGTGTAGTACCACAAAGTTCTTTTGAAGAAGGTGCTGCAGCTTTTAACAATGAAGTCATTTGGGATTTTGACGGTCAAGATTCTGAAAGTATAGTCCCACCTTTAAATCTTTCTATTTCTCCCCAGGTAGGATTTGACGAGAAATTAGGTGAAGTTGATTTTTGGGAAGAAGATACTGAAAGCTTCAATCGAACGAATCGCGATCGTAATTATTCAGAAGAAGTACCCCTATGGGAACACCAAGAAGTAATAGAAAAGCCAAAAACTCCTGAAAGAGATGTCTTAAAAAATTTAAGGGGATTGGTAGTCCGTGAAGAAGATACTGAAGAGGTTGACGTTGACCCCGCCAAGTTAGCGGCATATAATGAGACATTTTATACTTCACAATCCTTTTGGCAGGGTGAAACTTCATCAGAGGTAGAAGCAGCAAATCCAGAAGAAGTTACTTATTTACAAGATCCCAATACATTAGGGAATCAATCAGAAATAAATACTGATCTCCCTGTAAGTTTGGAAGCACAAGTACAAGAAAGTGAAATTACTCCTCCTCCACTGGAGGAGGAGTCAACTGCAGAAGTTGATAATTTAGATAACTTATCAGATTATTCTTCCGATGACGACTCATCTGAAGATTTCGAACCAGTTGTTGCTGGGACCTTGGATGAATTATCCATGAGATTGCAGCAAAGTGCGAGCTTAGTAGAACAGCTAGCAGCTTACGGTTTACTCAGCAAATCTTCTCCAGAAATAAAAACTGAATCAGAAGATAATCAACCCGATATTACTCTTCAAGCTCAAGCATGGTTTTACAAGGGTTTGGGACAAGCCAAAACTGGCGATTTAATGACTGCATTAGCATCTTATGACCAAGCAATCTCAATGAAGCCAGATGTTTATGAATATTGGTTTAACAGAGGTTTAGCACTGTTTCACTTGGGAGATTTTGCTGCAGCTTTAGCGTCCTATGACCAAGCTATAAATATTAAACAAGATGCTTACAAGGGTTGGTACAACCGTGGTATTACCTTGGGAGAGCTAGGTGGGTTTGCCGATGCTGTTGCATCTTTCGATCGAGCAATTGCCATTAAGTCTGATTACTATGAAGCCTGGTCCAGTAGGGGTTTAGCCTTAGTTCAATTAGGACGTTTAACCGAAGCAATAGAGAGCTACGACCAAGCTGTAAATTTACAACCCCAAGATCAAGATAATTGGTATTGTCGTGGATTAGCACTCTTGGAAAAAGGAGATTATGTCTGGGCGATCGCATCTTTTGATAAAGCCCTAGAAATCGATCCCACCTCCCATTTAGTCTGGTACAACAGGGGTGTAGGTCTGTGGAATTTAAATCGTTGGCAAGATGCAATTGCGAGTTTGGATAAAGCAATTGAAATAGAACCCTTATCAGAACAAGTTTGGTACATCCGAGGAAATGCCTTGGATAAAATGGGGAAAACAGCAGAAGCACTGGCTTCTTACGAAAAAGCTTCACAAATTGAACCCAACTACCACGAAGTTTGGATAGATCGGGGTGTGGTATTGTTCAAACTAAGCCGCTGGGCTGAAGCAATTAAAGCCTGGGATCGGGCGATACAAATCAAACCAGATTTTTATTTGGCTTGGTTTAATCGAGCTGTAGCACTCGAACAATTGGGACAATATAATGAAGCCCTTGCTTCCTACGATCAATCTATAGAAATAAATCCAGATTTTTACCTAGCTTGGTACAATCGTGCTGTTGTGTTATCAAACTTGGAGCGATTTGAAGAAGCTATTGCTCATTACGATCGTACTTTAGAAATCAAACTTGATTATTGGGAAGCTTGGATCGGTAGGGGTACAGCAGCAGGTATTTCCAGTGCTTATGATCGCCAATTTGAATTATTTAGTAAAATCCCCAGCGTTAATTTTGAACTAAACGAACGCGGCTATGTGGGTAAGGTAGCCAGTTATGAAGCTGGGTTGCAATATATAGGTCAAGAGAGTTGCCCTCAAGGTTGGGGTAGACTGCATTTGGGTTTGGGAAATGCCCATTACGAGCAAGGAAAGAAACATCCTACACCTCATTACTATTGGCAGAAAGCTCTAGAAGAATACGACCTAGCAATTTTAACTTTAACAGCAGTAAATTATCCGGAATTACATCTGGAAATATTACGAAATCAAATAAAAGTGTTGTTATGTCTTGGACAAAGAGATGCAGCAGAAAAAATACAAGAATCAGCAATTGAATTATGGCAAAGCTTACTTAACGAATCATCTCGTTCGCCAGAAAATAAGAAGCAGCTTGCTTTACAATTTATTAGTTTGTGGCAATATGGCGTAGATTTATCAATTAAATTAGGGGAATTTGTTCAAGCTTTAGAAATTGCCGAACATGGAAAAAATGCTTGTTTAAATTGGCATTTGCATGGTTGGCAAAAACAAATTGTCTCTCCTAGTTATCAAGAAATTCAGGCATTGATAGATGAGAAAACTGCTATTGTCTACTGGCATATTAGTCCTTGCGCCATTCATACCTTTGTCCTCAAAGATAAAGCTTCGGAACCAATGCTCATATTTACTCCAGTGGCGAAGGATATTGAGGCAATTAATGAGTTTCCCCAAAGGGAAGCAATGCTACGCCTGATAGAATTTGAAGATTGGCAAATTAGTTGGCAAAAGCAACATCAAGAATATGCCAACAATACTGATGAGACTCATAATAAGCGAGAGTCTCCTTGGCGAGCTGATATGGAGTTAAAGCTTTCAAAGCTCAGGGATATTCTTAATATTCCATCAATAGAGCAGGAGCTTCAGGAAATTGAAAAAGTAATCTTAATTCCCCATTCAGACTTACAAAAGTATCCGCTCCACAGTTTATTTGATACGTCTTTCTCTGATGACGAAGATTTATCCAATGGGGATAGAAACTTTACCATTAGTTATTTACCCAGCGCTCAAGTTGGTTTATCTTTAGCATCAAAACCTCAACAAAGTAGTTCCATGCAACTATTACTTAGTGTTGAGAATCCTGATAGTGCAGGATATTCGCCCCTGAAGTTTGCCAAACTGGAATCGGAAGTAGTCGCTAACATGTTTCATCGTCCCACTCGAATTGAGGGAGCCGAAGCAAACAAGCAAACAGTAGAAAATGCTTTGTATGGCGGTTACAATATACTTCATTTTGCCAGTTATGCTATCGATAATGCAATTAATCCTTTAAATTCAGAATTAATATTAGCTGGTGAAGATAAAATTACCTTAGCTCAAATTCGTAATCAATCTTTGGAAAGATATAGTCTATTAACAATTTCTGCTGGCGATACTGCTAGTTATGCAAAGCAAAATATTAGCAACGAATATGTTGGTTTTGTTAACACTTTCCTTTGCCAGGGGGTTACAAATATTGTTAGTAGTTTGTGGGTCGTAGAATCTGCAGCAACAGCTTTAGTAATGATAGAATTTTATCGTAGAATCAAGGCTGGAAAATCAGCGCCAAGAGCTTTAGCTGAAACTACACAATGGTTGCAAAATGTTACAGCTTTAGAAGTAAATAGATGGTACCAAGATTTATTAAATAAACTTCCAGTGGAAGGATTAAGAATTCGGGCACATTTGGCAACTTTACAATATAAAACTAGTAAGATTACTCCCTACAAGAAACTCTATAGTCATCCTTATTATTGGGCAGGATTTATTATTGCTGGTCAACTGTAGGCTTGTAGTTGAACTATTCTCGATTTTTCGTTCCCTATTGCTTACTAAGCAGAATTCTTTAATTTATCTAATGGATAGCTGCAGTAAAGTATACAAAATAAAAACATTTGTATTTATGGGCGAGCAAATAGAAAGTATTTATAACTTTTTACAAATATCCAATTTAATTGCTACTTCTGGACAACCAACAGAAGAACAATTTTCTGCAGTCAAAAATTCTGGTTACCAAGTAGTGATAAATCTTGGTCTTATAAGTTCTTCAAGGGCTTTATCAAATGAAAAGCAATTAGTTCATTCTTTAGGAATGGAATACATTCATATTCCTGTGGTTTGGGATAAACCAGAAATTACTGAATTCTCACAGTTTGCAAGTGTGATGCAAGTTAACAGCGACAAGAAAGTTTTTGTCCATTGTATTGCCAATAAAAGAGTTTCTGCTTTTATGTATCTTTTTCGTTATTTGTGCCAAGGGATGACTCCAGAAGATATTGAAAAAGACTTACATAAAATTTGGATCCCCAATGATATTTGGCAACAATTTATTGGTGAAGTGATAGCAAAATATAGTTAACTATGTGTTAATAATTTTATCCAAAATACTAATATTTAGCAATTAAATACTCTTCCAAAAATATCATTAAATAATCTAAATTTTATCTTCAATGTTTTATTTTAATTAGAGCTTAATGAATAAGTTTAAAAGTTTTACAAGGTAATATTTTAAGCATCATCTAAACTCAATGAACTGCAATGAATAAGTTTTAAGGCAGAACAACTTTCAGCTAACGTTACGCCACATGAACAGCAAATCTTAATTAGAATGTAAACTTTATTTTCTATTTGGGTACACATATACTGAGTATTACTACTTAAAATGTAAAAATATACATATAGTGCTACACGCAAGTTGTTAGCGGTTCCGTAGGTAGTGCAGCTATAGCTAGAGCTTTTATGGCGTCGGCGTTAGCCTAAGCGCATGTCCGTAGGACAAACAGAACTTACAAATATTACGTAGCGCGATATATCCACAATACAGGCGTATAACCAACATTCATTATTGTGTTGGAGGAAATATGTTATCAATTTATAGAGATGGAGCAATAAACCCATTTGCTTTTCGTTCCTTGTACGAACCCTACGAAAATTGCGATCGGAAGCGAATGGTTAATTTTGATTTTGAAAGATCTGATAAAGTCAAAATTTTGGAATCAGCAGAATTTGATGCATTTAGATGGTTTAAGAATATCTCTAGTTTCCCATGGATAAAGTTGGTATTTTTATTAGTAATTGTCTCTTTAATTAGCTTTGCAGGTACAGCACAAGCTTTGTTACTCAGAAGAGGTTCTAGAGGTTCTTCTGTTGTTATACTGCAAAACAGGCTAATAGAAGAAGGTTACTTGGATGGGAATCCAACAGGTTACTACGGTTCAAGAACTGAAAGAGCAGTCAGAAACTATCAGCGTGATCGCAATTTATTAGTTGATGGAATTGCTGGTTCTCAGACTTTAGAAGATATGGATTTAAAGGATATTGGTGGTGAGGAGATACCAATTATTGGTAACGGAACCGTCACAGCTAGCAGGCTTAATGCTCGCCAAGGTCCAGGAACGAATTACTCTATTGTTACAAGCATACCAAGAGGAACAAAGGTAACTCTTTATGAGAGAACCTCAAATGGCTGGTACAGAATTGATGGTCAAGATGGCGGCTATGTTTGGGTCTACGAAAAGTACGTTCGACGTATTTAATATGCTTGCTGGAATTAGAGAAAATATTGTCTAAAAAACAAAACACTTCGAGGTAATTTCCAACTTTTAATTTACAACTTCTAATTCCCAATGCTGTACCTAGTTGTGTCCAAAGAAAGACGATAATAATTCACCACAATCAGCAATTTTCAATAACTTGTTAAAAAACGATCTAAATAATACATTTTAATTTTTAACTAAACTAAAGCCAATAACAACTTAAATAATATTTTACGAGCACAATGAAGAGAGAAAAAATAACAAAATTTTTGTGCTTGGAGACGGCTAATGGTAGCGCTCACAGGGAACATCCAAAATCGATTGACAATTCAAACTGTTGATATAGCTCCTAATACAACAGCTATCCGTTCTCTTGACTGGGATCGTGATCGCTTTGATATTGAGTTCGGGCTGCAAAATGGTACAACCTATAATTCATATCTAATTAAAGGTGATCGAATCGCCTTGGTTGATACCTCACATCAAAAATTTCGCGATCTGTATTTAGATACTCTCAAAGGGTTAGTTAATCCAAAAGCGATTGACTATATCATCGTCAGTCATACTGAACCAGACCATAGTGGCTTAGTAGAAGATGTCTTGCAATTAGCTCCTAGAGCTACAGTGTTAGCGTCAAAAGTTGCACTACAATTCCTAGAAAATTTAGTCCACGATCCCTTTTCTAAACGTATTGTCAAAAGTGGTGACCTGGTAGATTTGGGACAAGGACATGAAATTGAATTTGTTAGTGCCCCTAATTTACATTGGCCTGATACAATTTTTAGTTACGATCGCAAAACCCAAGTTCTCTACACTTGCGATGCTTTTGGGATGCATTACTGTAGCGATGATACCTTCGATGTTAATTTAGAGGCTATCGAACCTGATTTTAGATTTTATTACGATTGCCTCATGGGTCCAAATGCTCGCTCTTTGCTTAATGCAATGAAAAGAATGGCTAACTTGGGCAATATTCACATTATTGCTAATGGTCACGGTCCCCTACTTTATCATAATTTGGATGTTTTGAGGGAGTGCTATCAAAGCTGGAGTCAAAAACAAGCAACTTCAGAAACTATTGTTGCTTTATTCTATGTTTCCGATTACGGTTATAGCGATCGCTTGGTACAATCAATTGCCCATGGGGTGCAAAAAACCGGGATAGGGGTAGAAATTGTTGATATTACCTCAGCAGAAGTTCAAGAAGTACAAGAACTTTCAGGTAGGGCTGCTGGTATGATCATTGGTATGCCCCCAACTTCTAATGTTACAGCCCATACAGCCATTAGTTCGCTACTCGCAGTGGCAAAATCAAAACAAGTTTTTGGACTGTTTGAATCCTACGGTGGCGATGATGAACCCATAGATACCCTGCGTAGAAAATTCATTGAACTTGGGGTTCGCGAAGCCTTTGAGGCAATTAGAATTAAAGAAGCACCTGATAAAACAATATTTAAGCTGTGCGAAGAATCGGGTACTGACATCGGGCAATTACTCGTGCGCGAGCGTAACATCAAGCAGGTGAAATCCCTTGATGTCAATATGGAAAAAGCTTTAGGTAGAATCAGCAGTGGGCTATACATCATAACTGCTCAAAAAGGTCAAGCAAAAGCCGCAATGCTAGCATCTTGGGTCGCTCAAGCTAGTTTGCAACCTCTTGGTTTTACCGTTGCACTTGCAAAAGATAGATCCATCGACTCTTTTTTACAAATTGGCGATAAGTTTGTTCTGAACGTTCTTGAAGAAGGAAATTATAAAGAACTCAAAAAACATTTTCTTAAGCGCTTACTTCCTGGCTCTGATCGCTTTGCTGGAGTTAAAACTCAAACAGCAAAAAATGGCTCTCCCATTCTCACAGATGCGCTAGCATATATGGAGTGTGAAGTGAAAAGTGCCTTGGAGTGTAGCGATCACTGGATTTTATACTGTACTGCCCAACAGGGACGCGTTTCTAATCCTGAAGGATTAACAGCTGTTCGTCATCGCAAAGTTGGTAATTACTACTAAAACCAGTAAATCAAACTAAATTGTGCTTGAGTTAATTTTCACTTATCAATTCTTATAAGATTTTTCTGGAGTCGTTTTCTTCTAGAATAATTCTCAAGCAAGCAAAAAATCTTCAAATACACAAACTTACTTAGAATTGATAGCGAATCGACCAAGGAAAAACTAGCACAAAAAGATAAAGTTGCTCCCATTCCAAAACCTATAAACTGGATGGGATAGATCGCTACTAGTTCATTTTATTCGTCGCCCCCTGAAATTTAAATACACATCGAAATCCTGTAGAGACGCGGCGTGCCGTGTCTCAAGAAAATTTCAGGGTTTTATTCTCCCATTGGTTAAAGACTACATTCGACCTAATTGGGTAGTAAATTTCATGGGATTTTGCGTACCTACTCTAGATATTGAATGTCTTTTACAACGTAGGTCATTAATTTTTTACTTTTGGGGCTGGCACTTTCTTCAAAGTAACTATATAAGTCCTGAGACTTTCATCCTTTCAAAGCACCCTGTCGCACAAAATTTTTTTTAATTTGTCCCAGACTCCACATAAAAAATATTGGGATAAATCACAGAAAACAGGAAATTTTTCTGTTCTCTACTTTCTCGCCTTCTTTGAATTTAATTTGCTCACATCTCATCCACCCAAAACTTATGAGCGAAAATCTCCGCGATGTTCAGATTTTACCCATTGCTACTAATACTACCGTATTGCGGTCGCGTAGTTGGACCCGTCTGCGATTTGAAATTGAATACGCCTTAGCTCGCGGCACTACTGTTAATTCTTATTTAATCACAGGCGATAAAGTTGCTATAGTTGATCCCCCAGCCGATACATTTACGGAAGTCTATCTCAAAGCCCTGGGACAATGTCTGAATTTGAGCCAGTTGGATTACATTATTTTGGGTCATTTTAGCCCCAATCGTGTTGCGACTCTCAAAGCACTTCAAGAACTGGCACCTCAAATCACTTTTGTTTGTGCCCTTCCAGCTGCAGCAGACTTGCGCAATACCTTCCCCGAGCAAGAGATAAAAATTATGACTATGCGGGGGAAAGAAACCTTAGATTTAGGTAAAGGTCACCAATTAAAATTTATTCCCACACCCAGTCCGAGATGGCCTGCGGGACTTTGTTCCTACGACCAACAAACTCAAATTCTTTTTACTGATAAGTTATTTAGTACTCATATCTGCAGCGACGAAATCTTTGACGAGGATTGGGATATTCTCAAAGATGACCAGCGCTATTACTATGATTGCCTGATGGCTCCTAGTGCAACTCATGTACAGGCTGCATTGGAAAAACTTTCTGAGTTGCAAGTAAGAATGTATGCCACAGGTCACGGACCATTGATACGCTACGGTTTAATTGAACTCACTAATGCCTACGAAGAATGGAGCCGTTCTCAAACCGAACGAGAAATAACTGTAGCTTTACTTTATGCTTCTGCCTATGGTAATACAGCGACCTTGGCTCAAGCAATGGGACTTGGTTTAACTAAAGGTGGAGTTGCTGTGGAGTCTATCAATTGTGAATTTGCCACACCTGAAGAAATTAAAGCAGCTTTGGATAAAAGTGAGGGCTTTTTAATTGGTTCTCCTACTATTGGTGGTAATGCTCCCACACCAATTCATACAGCGTTAGGAATCGTACTTTCTCTTAGTGACACCAGTAAGCTTGCGGGAGTATTTGGTTCCTATGGTTGGAGTGGTGAAGCCTTTGATTTAATTGAAGGCAAACTTAGGGATGCTGGCTATCGATTTGGATTTGAAACTTTCAAGGCTAAATTTAAACCTTCAGATGTTACCCTCAAGGAATGTGAGGAAACCGCTACAGATTTTGCCCAAACTTTGAGAAAAGCCCGAAAGTTAAGATTACCCCAACCAGCGGCAACTCCAATGGAACAAGCAATGGGTAGAATTGTTGGTTCTGTATGTGTTTTAACAGCGAAACAGGGTGAAGTCTCCACTGGAATGCTGGGAGCTTGGGTTTCACAGGCGACTTTTAATCCACCAGGTATCAGTGTTGCAATTGCTAAAGACAGAGCAATTGAGAGTTTAATGCACTCTGGAGGTAAGTTTGTTTTGAACATTCTCCCAGAGGGCAATCATCAAGAGTACATGAAGCATTTTCGCAAATCTTTTGCTCCTGGAGAAGATAGATTTGCCAATTTTTCTACCACAACTGCCGATAATGGTTGTCTCATACTTACTGACGCATTGGCTTATTTGGAATGCTTAGTAGAAAAGCGCTTAGAATGTGGCGACCACTGGGTTGTATACGCTACGGTAGAAAGTGGTAAATTACTTAATAAAGATGTTGTAACAGCTGTTTACCATCGTAAAGCTGGCAATCACTACTAACTTTTATATTCGGGCATAATTCCTTAACTAAACATATTCACTCCACCTGTGCATGTTAGTTGTGGGACATTAGCCCGCTTAATACTTATAAATGGCGGCTTTAAAAAGCATACGCTCTAAAAAGCGCTTTTAACTCAACATTTACTTTTTAGACCTATGAAGTAGTTCCATAGTCTAAATAAGGAAATATACCAACATCATTAATGAAGGGATTACACGGTATAAGCTGAGCCGAATCTAATGATTGAATTTTACGTGAAGGTTATCTGAATATCAAAGTGTTGCAATTTTAGACTTACACATAATTAATGTACGGGAACACAACTTCAAATTCAAATTTATTCGCGATCAACCTTACTATAAATTCTATCCCACTGTTCTATTACAGCGTTCATAAGCACCTAAAAATAAGTTTATCCAGGTGAGAGGACCTACTACTCCATCTATTTCAATGCCCACATAGCTTTGGAAAGTTTTCACTGCTTCAGCGGTGTATTCGCCATATCCAGTTTCATACTCTGTATAGAATTTGTAATCGTTGAAACGACTGATATCTTCATAACCAAGCAAAATTTGCTGTAAAAATTTTACTGCCTCACCAGAATCACCTCTTTTTAATACTGGTAATTCAGTGTACCCTTTGACAACTGCAGGGTCTACATCTTCATTATTGGCTGATTCTCTACAAGTACGACAAAAATTGTTGCCCAGCGCATTCCAAGTTCTAGAGTCAACTACTCCATTAACTTCCAGTTGACCGGGGTTTATATCGGGAACAGCATTACGCTGTTCTTGAAATTTCATTACAGCGTTCATCGTATATTGATCGAAGATTCCGTCTATTCCTCCTTGACCAATATCAATACCATAGCTAACAAGCAAATACTGTAGGTATCCCACAGCAGGACCATTAGAACCTTCTCTCAGAAGTGGCATTGTCTTAGCCTCAGTCATATACGCAGACCTCATTGTTTTTTCTCCTTCTTTTCTGTTGTCGCATTGTTCGTCTTAATTCGATTTATCGAATTATTTTTTCACTTAACAAAAAATGGTCTTGACTCATAGGATTTACTTCTATTGCCAAAGTGGTATCTGTCTGTTCGCTAATCTTAAGTAAATAGTTGTTGGCGAATTCTACTTATGCAGTTTGATGATTTTGAATTTCTTCTGAAATCACAAGCCCTAAGCCTTTTATATGCTGATTTTAAAAATTAAACCTCTTTTACTGGTGTCAAAGCAATGATTTTAAACGGATTAGGATTTGTGTCTAAACCGTTATATATGTTCCCGAAGTTTTTTGAGCAAATAGCTTGTGAACATTTAATAGGAGAAGNAGTAAAACCAGAATANCTAAATGATGATAAGTTGGGTAGAGNGATGGATAAATTATTTATAAAAGGGCTTGACGCAGTATTTTTGGCAATTTCATTAAATGCAGTAAATAAATTTAATGTATCTTTGCGTTCATCACATCTAGACTCATCATCAATACAT
>JGI1201J43222_100242_pt1 | contig 16251 bp, 12 predicted proteins | sample MastesBC008_FD_43222 | JGI IMG/M metagenome (IMG submission 43222) | reverse complement strand
CTTAATTACTTATGAAAAAATATGTTTGTAGTAGCGCTTTAGCGCCAATGTTTGTCTATTGCGCTAAAGCGCTACTACGAACCTTATTACAAGTGTTTTACCGGACATGATATTAGACCCAATCATAAGTTTCATTTGGGGTTAAAGTGCGCTCGAGTTTGATATATTCACTTTGTGTAGCTTCAAGTAGGTGAATCATCTGAATTTTTTTACCTTCCTGTGCTGCGCGAAAAGCAGCTCTGAGGGCGATACTTTTGATATTACCCCCGGCTACATTTAACCGTCCTAACTTTTCAAAATCTCTGGATTCATCAATATCCAACACACCATGGGGGAAAACTCTTTGCCAAATTTTGATTCGTTCTTCTTCATTTGGGAAAGGAAACTCTACAACAAAGCGCAAGCGACGCAGGAAAGCAGTATCGAGGGCATCTTTGATATTGGTGGTAATAATAGATAGTCCGTTATAATCTTCTAAACGCTGTAACAAGTAACTAACTTCCATGTTTGCATAACGGTCTTTAGAATCTTTAACTTCGCTTCTTTTCCCAAATAGAGCATCACCTTCGTCAAACAGGAGAATAACCCCACCAACTTCAGCAGCATCAAAGAGTTTTGCAAGATTTTTTTCGGTTTCACCGATGTATTTGCTTACGGTAGCAGAAAGGTCGATTTTGTAGACATCTAAATTTAACTCCCGTGCGATAACTTCTGCAGCCATGGTTTTACCGGTACCTGGTACCCCAGCAAACAAAGCGCAAGTACCCAAACCGCGATTGTTTTTACCCCCGAACCCCCATTTTTCATAAACTACACTCCTTTGACTCAAATGAGCAATCATTTCTTTAAGAATCAGCTTGGGTTGTTCTGGAAGAATTAAATCGTCCCAAGTAGCTTTAGCTTCGATACGAGTTGCGAGATTATCTAGGGAGGGTCGGGCTTGAGCGCGACAGCTATTCCAAAGGGCTGCTTTTAGTTCCTTCTCATCATTCAAAGCTGATGTCTGAGATAATGCAGTATGAGTGGCATTAGCAATAGCCTCAGGAGTAAGTTGAAAATTAGTTACTAGAAGATCAATTTGGGATTCTAATTGGGAAGAATAATCGCCAAGATTCTCAAACCAAATTGACCTTTGCTCTTGATTGGTAAGCGGTTTAACTTCCCAAGTAGTTATGGAACGGCGAGATAATTGCAAAGGTTCGGGGCTGCTAATAATTATAGGTGCGTTAATATTATCTAAGAAAAAGTTTAAAGCTGTCTGTCGAGAAGCATCAGTATCATTTAGGTTTTCACAGTCTAAAAACAAAATGCTGGGTACAAGTCGATGTTCTCTTTTCCAAAGCAGAATTAATCGGTCTAAATCGGTTACTTTCGTAGGCAAAAACATTGCAGATGTATAATAAAGCGCCCATCCTATTTCCTTACTAACCCGAGCTGCTATGTGCAATTTGCAACTTACTTGAGTACCGCATAACTGGATGAAGGGATTTTTAACAGTTGTTTGCCACTGTTGTAAGATTTGTTTAACTATTTGAGAATGTGTTGAAGATAAGTCTTTAGAGTAAGTATCCGCTGGAATTGGCTTGATTCTACTTTGAAGTTCGCGATCGATTTTATTATCTCCCAATAAATGATAAAGTAATCTGCGGTTAACTCGAAGAGGACTGTTAATTAAAGCAGTTTTATCGGAAATAGAGATCAATTCCCAGTTTCTCAAAGGAGATTGATAGTGAAATAATTCAAAGGAAAAATCAGAAAATATTGTAAGAGCTAAATTAAAAGTTGGATAGTGTATTTGGGAATTATTTTGGATTTGGGCAATCAATTTATTAAAATGGCTATCTAATTCCCAGCCAATACAAAGCAATAGTAGCTGTCGTTCTAATTTAGATAAATTAAAAGATTTGCAAAGTACTTCAAAAGCAGGGAGATATTCTTGTTCGGCAATTGTAGCACTTAATTCTTCTATTAATTCTAGTTGGGAGTCCTGGGGATATTCTTTCCCATCTATACAGGATTGCAGTCTTTGACGGATTTTATCAATCGCATTCAAAAGATAAATTAAATCTTGTTGACTGACTTGATGGGATGGGGTGAGAGTCATAGAGAATCTTTAACTTTAAATGTAAATAGACTAGATTTTACTTATTTTTGTAGAAGAATAAAAATATCTTTTGGTTTATTCCCATTAGATTATTAACATAGTAAGATACTGCAAAACCTATCAAACTGAGATTTACTTGTAAAAGTATTTAGTTGTAAAGTATCTAGTTTCAAAAATACCTGCCTTAATAAATAGTAAAAACTTTAAGTTTTATTGATATGTCTAAAGAAGAAGATTTGAATCGGCGATATAGTTCGGCTAATCAATCTCAAAATCAACAAAGACTCAAAGGTTCTAAGTCTCTAAACCCTAAGCGTTCTTTGAATCCCAAACGTTCTTTGAATCAGAGCAAGTCTTTAAATTCACCTAATTTATCACAGGATTTAGGTGGTAGTAGTCCCTTGATAAAAGTACCCTCGAGTAGTCTTGGGGGTTCAAGTTTATTAATGAGGGCTGCTAAAAATACTAGTTTTACTCGAGAAGTTGATGGAGGTAATAACGGACAAAATTCCTCAAAATATTTATTTAATAAAGAAAACAAGAAGGAAAATGAGAAGACAAAGCAAAATAATGAAAATGGACAAATAAGTCCTCCAGGTGACGTAGATGAGTGTCAGAATCTTTTAGCAGAAATTGCTCAGTTAGCTCTGGAGGTAGACCAACGTTATAGAGATCTACTCGAAGATAAACACAATTTATATAATCGACGGCGAAATATTAGCGATCCTCCATTAACAAGTTCTTCTGGTAGGAACATCGGATCGTGGGAGGGACATCAAGAGAAATATAAGGACACGAGAGAACTGATGGAGAAAAAAATCAAAGAATTTCAAGAGAATGATAATTGTGACGATAAGTTCGACCCGCTAGGATACGGATTTGAAAAGGAGTACGAGCTTGCGGAAAGCTATGTAGGAAAACCGGCTCCAGAAGAACCTCTTCCCAAAGATCGCAATCAACTGCTAGATAAAGTTAAAGAGTTGGGAGGATATGTCGAAGATGGTGCTATATGGTTCGATAAAAACGTAAGTCCTGTTGTAGTGACTACATTGACTGTAATCGCTGCTATCCTGGGACTTGTTTTTGGAGGTTTCAAATCACCATCACCATATTAGTTATCATAGTTACAGGATTCACGCACAAGAAAACAATCACTTCTCTATGAGGTTAACCGAAACTCTGAGCCCTCTTATGGCGATCGCAGTCATTGATTAATATGGTTTGGGATCACATTTTCGTAAGGTAATAGTTATCCCAAGCTATTAGAAATCCCTCAAGATTACGTAAGTTCTAAGTTAGAGATTTTTTTACGTCAATAATTTATCTAACAAATTTGGATGCTTTAAAAGGTAGTAATGAGTTTATAAGATTAATTTATTCATTATTTGTTTGAGGATATAAAAAATATAAAGATGGGAAAAGAAGTAATATGAAAAAATATTTTTTTAAATATTAAGAACAAAAATAGTAACTTAAAAAAAATTAGCAATGAAATCAAATATTTATTTAAATGTACACTGGCATAAAATTCTTTCACTTCCTACTTTAGACTGGGCTAAACCTTTTTTGCCTATTGTGGAAGTACCCGAACATATTTTAAATAACTTGGATGCTTTGAAAGTTATTTATGCTAATTCGACTAATAACTATAATACAAAAAGGAGAAAAACAAAATTTTCATTAGAAGAAAGAGGAAAGCAAGAAGCGTTATTAACCAGAGAAATGGTCAGTGAGTATCTGAATGAAATTAGTAAACAAATTTCAAAAGAAGCTGCGATAAAGTTGGAACGATGGTTTCATTTTCATTTTTTTAATAATGAAGCTGAGATAGCGTTAAGAGAGTGGGGATTAGTTTTACATTATAGTTACATGACTCCAAGGGATCGGAAGTTTTATAGAAAAATTCCTTGTCCAGCTTCATTGATGCTATTACTCCCAGAATTAGAAAATTTAGTTAAGCTACAGACGGCAAACAAAATTGAAGAAGAGATATTAAAAGCAGCTCCTCTTGTAGAAATTGAAGAATGGGAAAAAGAATATGGCTTTGTTCCTGAAAGTGGAATGAAACCCTGTTTTGAAAGTGTGTTACTTCGACAAGCGCTAGATTCTACTTTAATATTTAAAGCTTTGCGGATAATTGCATGCAAGCTGGATCCTAAAGAACAAAAAGAAGTAGTTGATTGGGCTGAAAATCAATTTCAAAGAATCTATAGTCATAGACCTAAAATCCAACAGAGTGGAAGACTTTGTGGTGGTAAATATTTACTGAGTGAACTACCAGAATTGGATGAAAGTTTAGTACTTTCATACTAAGATTAATAGTTTTTTATAAATGAGATTCTGACAGAATTCCAGATGATTGGGATTGGTAATTAAATTAAAAATGACTAGAATTACAGATATTAAAAAAATAAAAAGCAAAATTGAACCTCTGTTGGGTCAAAAATGTTGGAATCTAGCAATGGGTCACGGATCATTTCTTACTTTTGAGTTTGGAAAAATAAAAATCCCCGCCAGACCGTCTTTTCTACAGAAAAAATGGCATAGCTTACCACCAAGTAAACTCAAGGAAGAATTACAAGATAGCTACAAAAAAATTTTGCCACCAGAAGGAGAATGGCATCTTTGGATTTATATGTGTGCTTGGGAGATACTTCACAACAATCAAATTCTGGTAAATAGTGAGGATGAACGAGAAGTAACGGAGACTTATATCTCAAATTTTGATGGATTAGTACTTAAGTCTTTAGAATTATTAGATGATAATGAGTACTAGATATTTAGCCGCAGTATTTTTTATATCTCAAGAAGAAAATATCTCTTTAGAAACTTTGCTGGAAAAAGTCCAAGCTACTGATATTGGGAACCCACATAGTGATGTTGAGAATGAATCAAGCAACTCATCAGAATCTTTAAAAGCACTATATTGTAACTGGTCATATTTTACAGGTTGCATTGCATGGCTAAAAAAATTAGATTATTATTTACTACTTGTAATTTGGTTTTCACAATCTCAATTTCTTAGAAAGTTACCTCTTGAAGATTTAGATTTGCCTGTGGAAGAAGATCCAAATTTAGAGCTAGCTCTTACTTTCAGAGATGCTTGTGAAGAAATTTTACCAGAAGTTGCTTATATAATCACGCACTTAGATCGAGCTGAATGGGAAGAAATTGTAAAAATTGAAAATAAAATTCAAGGCTTATATGCTGATTTTATTGCTAATCAAGGTGGATTAACTTATCTTTCTGGGTTAATTGCTGATGTACTGACACCTCGTCCGCAAGAATATGAAAGAGATAATTTACCTGTGAAAAACGGTAAATTAGTATTTAGTAGCAGAGGGAGTTATCGTTGGTTTTAAAAGTAGTGATTTTATAGCTTTGCTGACTATTTTAAACATCACGTTCTCTGTAATTTTATTAAATCTTACCCATCAAATCAATATCAGCAAAATAGTTCCACTTCAGTATCAGAAGGAGAAATATAGCCCCTAAATCATTTGTGTTCGCGTGAGCGTACCGTAGGTAAGAATTAATATTGTAGAGACGTTGCATGCAACGTCTCTACAGGATTTATCTATTCACAAATGAAATATGATTGCTATAAGAGAATCGATTGGAGTTATAAATTAGGCATTGCTTAGTTATGGGATGATTTAGCCCCCCTAACCCCCCAATTATGGGGGGAATAAATCTCTCAAAGTCCCCCAAACTTGGGGGATTTAGGGGGCTACACTGGCGACTATAAATTTTAAACATTCATCCCTATATTCTGCAACGCCATAAATTAAATCTCGTTGCTTGATTTGGTGAGATGGGGTAAGGGTCATATATGAAAATTTCTAATATTAACAAGTGTAAGATAGACTAGATTTTATTTATTTTAGCTGAAGAAGAAAAACCTGTTTTAGCTGCTTCCCATTAGGTTACTAACATAGTACGATGTTTCGAGTGTTATGAAATTGGGATTATTTAGGTTTTATTAAGATGTCTAAAGAAGAAGATTTTGAACGCTGGCGACATAACACAGGTAATGAGTCTGAAGACGAACAAAGTCTAGAAGGTTCAGAATCATTAAACCCGGATCGCCCTTTGGATAGCGATCGTTCTTTGGATGAGAGTAGTTCTCTAGATTCACCTAATTTAGGGGGTAGTAGCAGATTCAGCAAAGTACCTTTGAGCAGTCTTGGTGGTTCTAGTTTATTGATGAGGGCTGCTAAAAATACTATTTTGGGTGGTCGCGCTACAGAATTAGTTCAAAGTAGCAACCAAAACAAAGAATCGCAAAAATCAAATAAAGAATCTGCTCCTCTATCAAATAAACTTGATGTTAAAGATACAAACAAAGATCAATTAGTTGTAAGTCTTCCAAGGACTCCAATTGATATCGCATCTGCAGATACTTCTGCAAAACTTTCTGGTGAAGAACAAATTTTTGTTAATGCACTCTTAGGTTTGGGTGTAAGTCGTCAAAAAGCTCTTGAGGTTCTCGAGCAAATAAAATCTGGCGAACGGGACCGCAAAGTTTTAATGGATGGATTGTTATCGGTCAATCCTGCTTTAGCAGCAACTTTACAGGTTAGTGGAATATTCGATAAGATCATCGATGGCTTGGTTGAATATTACTCAAAAAATAAATCACAGCAAAATATTTCTAGCCCCCCATCGCAAGCAGAGAAAGAAGAATATTTATCAAAAGAAGAACAAGAAGGATTAATAAAACAGCGCGAGTATTATCACAATCTTAAGACTGCTTTACCTACTGCAGTAGAAAGAACCAATCAAGACTTAGCTAAAGATAAAAAACAACCCTTTAGCTTCGATGGGTTGATGAAGAAAATTGAGAAAGGTTCGGGTAAACAGGACGATCCAAATGAAGGTAAGAAGCAAGTCGAACGTATTAATCGAGAAGTCGCCGATAAAGTCCAAAAGCTACATCGAGTTGACAGTCAAAGTCCCAGACAAATCGATCCAACTGCCATTCGTAATACTATTTTAGTCCGGGATTATACTGAAGCACAAAAAGCTGTAGGTGGGGATGAACCTCAAAGAAAAATTTTAGAACAACGTTTTAATAACCTCAAGCCAGATGGAGCAGAAGGGGAAATATCTCAAAAAGCTGTAATGAGCAAAGCCAATGCAATGTTCAAAGCTGCTACTGGTAAAGATGGTCCTGAAAACGAAAAAGATCGAAGATTGCTTGAAAGTTTCCGTAATTCGGTTATTTTAGAGTGGATGCCCAATGCAATCAAACAAGATAAGCAGTCCGGGAAAAGCGATGATAATCAAAAATCCAAAGATCCAGTAGGAGCATTCAAGCAAGGGGTAAAAGCTAGAGCACTCAAACAGTTAGAAGAAAATAGGCAATTAATATTAGATGCTAAAAAGGAATATAGCGAGTCTAATAATCCCCAAATATCCCGTCGAGTTGAGCGTTTGCGAGAAGTAGAACGAAAAGATAATCAACTAGCACCAAAGCAGAAAGAATTAGAAAAGCTTTCGAAAAATGTTGGAATTCTAATTGCACATGGGGAAAATACTGCTCAAGTCTACAGAAAGCGAGGTAATACAAACAAAGCAGATAAACTAGAGCAAGCGATCGAAGCGAGAAAAATCGAACAAGCTGCATACTTGCAAAAGTTAGAAGAGGTAAAACAAGCTAGATTCACTTTACTTACCCTTTTCCCTGCAACGGGTGTATTGAAAGGTGATGATGTTAAGGGAGATAAGACTGATGGAGAAGTTGTTGAAAGATTGAATTCGGGTTTCGATAGCGTTCTTTCTGATATAGAAAAAGTTGAAGCAGGTATTCATAGTGGAGATATACCAATCACCAAACTTGGTGCAGTAGTCAATCAAACTTTAGCTGAAATACCAACGGACGAAGAGAAACAAGTAGTTCAAAAGTATTTAGAGTCAGAACGCAGCAAAGAAAATAAAATTGCTCTGTCCTCATTTGCGATTCAAATCGGATTAACGGTAGCTGCTCTGTGTACGGGAGGAGTAGTAGGAATAATTATAGCTGCAGTGGGAGCTAGTTTAAGTATTGGTAGTGCGGCTTACGAGTGGGAAATTGCAGATGACTTGAATACCGTAGCCAATACGGGTAAAGTGGGTGGTAATCAGTTACTAGAAAATCCCCAAGCAGCCCGTTTTAACTATGTAATGGGCTGGGTGAATTTAGTTTTAGCTGGGGTAGATGTACTGCTCGCAACTGGTGAAGTAAGTAGTTTATTTAAAAATGCGAAAAATGCTGAACGACTGATCAATCTTCCTGGAGGTGAGGTTTTTAGTCGTTTAGAACCACAAGAAATCCAACAGTTAGATCGGGTTCGACGATTAAGGGAAGCTGGAAAAACTGATGAAGCTGAACAAATGTTACGCCAACTTAAGGGAAAAGTTGGTGAAACTGATGCTGAACTTGGTTTAAAAACTCTTTCTTCTGATGAAGCTGCGCAAATTAGTGGTAGGGGTCAAAAAGGTACGGGAGACGATCTTAATGCCGATAGTTCTGCCACTCCTAAAATAGAAACACCTCACACAAGATCGGAAACGGAAGTAAAATTACAACAACTTCGTGATAGTTTGAGCGAAGAAGGTAAAACTTATTTTGATTCACTGCGAAGTTCTCGCGATAATTCGCAGGAGTTTTTAGAATGGCTCGAACAGAAAGGCAACCCTCAAAAATATATAGAGGGATCTGCTAGAGGAACTGCCAATCAAACGCGAAGAGCTGCAGAATCGGCACAACGAGTTCAGCAAGCTAGAAAGCGGCTTGATGAAATTAACTTTTTTGATAGAACTGACGTCCTAAAAATAATTAATAGAGAAGATAGTGCTGCGTTACGCAGTAAAATAGCCGCAGAAATATCTAAACAAGATGCTCTTAGACAGTATCCTCCTAAAGACGGCTATCAAGTTTTTGAAGAAGTTCTCGTTTCCGAAGCTGTACCAGGATATAAAAGTAAAGAACAATGGATTGCTGATAATCCTACTAAAAATCCAGATTCTGTATATTTTTTAAACGGACAATTATGGCGCAATGTTTCTGATATTGATTTAATAGTTGTTAAATCACCTTCTGATAAAAGTAAATATAAAATTATTAGAATAGAAGAAATTAAATCTGGTAAAAATGACTCACCTAATAAAGCAAAAAGACAACAAGAAAATATCATAGACGCTATTAGAAAAATGAGTGGAGAAAACCAACAATATCAAATTCATCTTGATAAAAGAACTGATATTAGCTCTGAATTTGATACTAGTAGTATTCACAGTGCAGAAGCAGTTACTCGCGGTCCTAAAGGTAAGCAATTTGATGAACCTCTGCTCTTGAATTTTGCAGAGTTAAATGAACTAGTTAAAAAAATATTATCTGAAAAAAAAGGTAAATAATAATGGGTTTTTGGTTAAAAGGAACGATAGATGAAGTAGGTTGTGAAGGTGAAGGATGTGTTAATTGTCCTTATCGCATTATGGATACTGAGAGTTATGCTTGTACCGCCGAAAATTACTGGAGTGCGCTTTATAAGGCAATAGCTTTATGGAAATTACTAGAAGATGAGAGAGGACAACAGCTTTACAATCTTCTAAAAGAAGAAATTGAAATTAACATAGTAGATGAGGTACCTGTTATTACCTTAGAGAAGATTAAGAAAGTATTATCACTACTCGCAGGTTTAGATGAAGCTTTGTATGCAATTTCTGAAAAAGATTGGTTTATTAAACCTGAACATATTGATTATGTACTAAAAAATGAATCAGATTTAGTAAGTTCATGGCAAAATACTGATGGTAAATGGGTTCATACTTTAGCGAACTCTCTAAGTCAAGTACAGGGAGCAGAATTTTTCCTCAAAGGTGCACTTCGTGTCGGACGAGAAGTTGAACTGGATTAAATATCTTGGAAAAAAAAGAATTTCACAAGAAAATAGCAGCTACTATCACTTCAATTAAAGAATTAAATACTTTAAATTTTGAAGAAAAAACTTTTCCCATTCGCGAGTATAAAATGGTGGGAGTAATGAATAAAATACTGGAGGTTTATTTAGCAATTAAAGTAGATTCTGATTTACAATCAGATCCTATATTTCAGGATTATCTTGATGAAAGCGCTAATTTGTTTTATGGAACAATAACAGCTGATATATATCTTTATACTCGCTCAATTGAAAGAATAGCTGGCTCAATATTAGAACCAGGAGAATGGGAAAAATTATTTTGGCGAAGATCGGCATTTGAAGCACTCAAAGAGTTATATCAGGGTACAGTTTTTGAGCAGTATTTAGTAGATCAAGTAGAAATTGATGAAGATACTGAAGAGCGTATGGAATTCTTAAGTCAAAGAGAAGGACCTGTAAGCGAAGATGACATTCCAAAAGGAATTCCCTCATCTCACTGGTGGTGGTGGGGAGAACCTCCAGAAGAATCAGATGATGACTAAATTCTAGAAGGAATAATTTGCTAATATACCTTCTTCGCAAGTATTAATTAAAACTTGTTATTCACAAGTTTTTGATATAAAAAATATATTTATTTACCGTGATAGAATTATCAATGTTTGACACAGCTTACCTCAGCTTTCACTTTATATAAAAAGAAAAATTACATAACAATTAATAGATATATGAATTATTTAGCGATCGCTACTGTTACCACCGCTTTAAAAAATATACTCCAAGTGGGCATAAATAACGAAATGCCAGGTACTCAAGTAACGACAGTGCGACCAGATAAATTAAACGCTGGGGTAAAAGAAAGGAAGGTTAATATATTTCTTTATCAAGCCGCTCCCAATAGAGAATTATACACCATTGATTTAACTACCCATCGTCCTAAAGATGGTATGACTCAAAAACATGCACTCGCTCTAGATTTAAATTATATTTTGACATTTTACGGTAACGAAATGTCTTTAGAAACGCAAAAACTTTTAGGACTAACGGTTAAGACTTTAGTTGATTACTCCAAGCTAAGTAAGGATATTATTCAAGCCACTATAGATAGAGATCCTTCTCTTAGAGACTCCACTTTAGCGAATCAAGTTCAAGAAATAAAATTTATTCCCAACATAATGACTCCAGAGGAGTTATTACGCATTTGGTCTATTTCATTTCAATCACCTTACTCTTTATCCTTAGCTTATCAAGCAAGGGCTGTGACAATTGAAGGCGAAGTAATAGGTAAATCTGCCTTACCAGTACGAAGTACTAGTATTTACTTAAGCTTTGCTAGCCCCACAATAAAAGAGATTGAAGTTGAACCGACAAGCTTTAACACCAACAAGGCTATAACTATAGAAAGTAGTCTAATAATTTATGGTGACAAATTAAACAGTGACGATACAAAAATCAAGATAGGTAATGCTAGAATAACACCACAGAAAGTTGAAGATAAAGTAATCAAACTAGATCTTTCTTCTATTCCAACATCGGAAATTAAGAACTTAAAAGCTGGAGTTCAGAGCTTACAAGTAATTCAAACTCCCAAAAATAGCGATCGCAACCCAGTAAAAAGTATTGAATCTAATGCTTTACCTTTGGTTTTGCGTCCTAATATCGTCGGTGATATAGTCCTTTCTCAAAACAAAGCAAATTGGGAAAATTTATACTCTGGTGAGGTTGCTCTTGAAATCGATTTGAAAGTTAGCAAGAGACAACGAATATACCTACTGCTTAATGAAATATCCAACTCTCAACCAGAAGCTTACGTTTTCCCAGCAAAAAAAATCGAAGACAACCTCAATCGGATTGTTTTTTCAGTCCGTAATGTCAAAATCGGAGAATATCTAGCAAGAATTCAAGTGGATGGAGCTGAAAGTCCATTAAAGATAGATACCGATCCTAACAGTAACACCTACGAGGAATATTATCAGCCGAAGATATCAATTTCTCATTCCCAATCCCTGAATCTGAACGGAAACTCTTCTCGCAAAGACATCAGTGCTTCGTCAAAATAGTCACTGAATCTCGAGGAAGGCTTTTGGATTTACTAGCACACTCATAATTTTATACATCAGGTATATTTCTTGGATCGTAAGAAAAAATAAATAATTTCGCTAAAAATTATCCAATATGAAAGATGTTTGTTAAAATGCGTAATGTTAATAGCATAATATATATGTTAAATAAATAATGTCTCGATTATGTAACTATTGTTGAGGTACTATCTAATCAATATTTAATAGGACTAGCTTATGGAGAAATAATTTGAAATAGTTTGTACCATTACCATATATTTATCCTAAGCGATCTGTTTTTTTGATTGCCATTATTTGTCATATTAAAATTCTGTTGTCTCGCCTGATAAGGGTGAATCAATACTATGAAATTGCCCAACATACAACTATTAAAAGATGAATTTTAGCAGTAAATATTTCGGAGGTTAGTACTTACCTAATATATATCTTAGGTATTAGTAAATTCATGTTGTCAGGGCGAATAGTGAATGTTAATGTGCCTATAGGCTCAAAATCTTGTTCCCGAAATCCCAAAATCAGAAATGAACAGCAGTTAGAATGTAAAATTCAAAGACTGTTGGTAAAATTTGCTGTGTTATCTTCACCTATATTTTTGATATATGAAGATTCTTCATTGAAATACTAAAACATTTACAAAAAAATTACTTTTATCCATATTTGCAAGTGGTTATGTTTATAGTATATCGTTATGTTTGCACTCACAGCTATGTTATCTTTCATCTATTAGATTTTGGACAAATGAAGCTTGTTAGCAAGACATATGCAAAGCGTTGATTGTTAATCAATAATACTTGAACAATTATCCAGAAATTATGACATTTTAGTTTTAATAAACTCACATGTAACTAAAATAAAACCCATAGACTTCATTTAAGTAATATTCAATGTTGCAGTTATTTTCGATCTCTTTTTCAAGAGATCTGAATTTCGGCTCTGCAATATCAAGTTATGTTATATCAGCAAACAGAGAATAGGACACAGAGAACAGCAACTAAAAATAGAAATAATAACTGATAACTGTTAACTGTAGCCTGTAAGGGCGTGGTGTTAGCCATAAACTGTTAGCGCCTAGCGGAAGCGTACCGTAGGTATTGCGTGCGTGCGCGGTAGCGCATTAACTGGTAACTGGTAACTGATAACTGTTAACTGGTAACTGATAACTGATAACTGATAACTGATAACTGTTAACTGGTAACTGATAAAGGAAAATAATAATGGCTAGACTAGATTACTTTGCTCCTGGTGTATACGTCGAAGAGGTTGATCGCGGTAGTCGTCCAATAGAAGGAGTACAAACAAATATTGCAGCCTTTGTTGGGTTTACTGAAGCTATTCGGAATGGTGCAGAAATCGGAAAACCAATGTTGGTTACAAGCTGGAACCAATATTTGCAGTACTTTGCAAGAGAGAATTCCGATGGATTTACAGATTTCGATGCTTATTTACCTTTTAGCGTAAATGGTTGGTTTTTGAACGGAGGTGCTCGCTGTTGGATCGTCAGTATTGGTACACAATTACCCAAACCAGCAGAACAAACCACTCAACCAGGACCGGAATCGACTGCATTAACTGTTAAAACAACAGCAAAGCGAGATTCTCTACAGTTCACCCTTAAAGAGGGACAAACAGATAACGGTTCTGTAAAAGTAGAAATTATTCCCGATGAGCCAAAAACAATCGAACCCAGTGACGAAAACGCTCCAGCACCTATTCCTGCAGAATTTTTCCAAATAAAAATCCTTAGAGATGGGGAAGAACTCGAACAGCACGGAAACTTGACTATGGATCCTGATGTTAGTCAAGAAGTCGGAACTTACGTGCAAACAGCACTGCGTACATCTCAATATATTAATGTAGAAATTAAAGCACAAAAAGGATTACCTTTAGCTCGTCGTCCCATCAACGGTCAATACGAGGTGAGTCCTCCTCCAGTATTACCTACCCAAGAAAATTTAACCCGATATGTGCAAGGGGTGCGCGACGATCGCAGCGGTATTCAAGGGCTATTTGAGATAGATGAAGTCACAATAGTAGCCTGTCCGGATTTGATGAAAGCTCACCAAGTTGGTTTGCTCGACTTGGACCAAGTCCACGGAATAATGGAGTTGATGGTTAGTTTGTGTGAAAACGCCGCTCCCAATCCACCTAACCGTATGGTTGTTTTAGATACACCATATGACGTAAATAAACCTCAAGAAGTAGTGAGATGGTTGAATGATGACTTCTGTCGTCGTTCTATGTTTGCAGCCTTGTACTACCCTTGGATCAAAGTACCAAATCCACGTAAAAATGGAAAACCAATTCTCGTACCTCCTTCCGGTCACATGATGGGGGTTTGGTCCCGGACAGATGAAAGCAGAGGTGTATATAAAGCACCTGCGAATGAAACTCCTCGGGGTGTAAATGGTTTAGCTTATGACTGTAATTTCCGGGAACAAGAACTACTCAACCCTCTAGGAATTAACTGTATCCGTACATTCCCCGGTCGAGGTATTAAAGTTTGGGGTGCAAGAACTCTGGTAGAACCAGATAAGAGCGAATGGCGTTATATCAGCGTCCGTCGTTTAATGAGTTATATCGAAAAATCAATCGAATTAGGTACTCAATGGGTAGTATTTGAACCCAACGATCAAGATTTATGGGCGCGGGTAAGACGTACTGTCAGCAACTTTTTAGAACGTCTATGGCGTGAAGGTGCATTATTTGGAGCATCACCAGAACAGGCTTATTATGTGAAATGTGATGAGACTCTCAACACACCAGATACAATGATTTTGGGACGCTTGTATGTGGAAGTTGGTGTTTGTCCCGTACGTCCTGCTGAATTTGTAGTCTTCCGCGTCAGTCAGTGGACGGGTCAAGACGAAGAATAATATTGGAACTGCAATAGTAGAGGTATTCTATATTCTATTGGAATATCTTTACTTACAATTACTAAACTTGCGATCGCTAAACTTGCAAGAATTAAACTTGCAATAATCAAACTTGCAGGAATCAAACTTGCAAAAATTAACAAATAAATTACTAAGAAGTTACTAGGAAATTAAATTATGGCTGTACAAGAAGAATTATTAGTCAGTTGTAGGTTTTACTTTGAAGCTGATGGTTTAACAGACAAACAAATTTTGGAAGTTTCTGGTTTAAGTTCGGAAACACCAGCAGCAGGTGGGGATAAGGTATTAGGTTCGAGTAAAAATGCAATCAATTTGCGTCAAGCTGCACCTACCCGTGCAAAGTTTACCCAAGTAGTAGTAAAAGTCGTAGCTACCACTAATAAAGACCTTTATAAATGGTATGAAGACTGTAACAAAAATGAAGGTGGTAGATCGGACTGGGCTTCTAACCGTAAAGCTTCTTCAGTCAGCGTTTACGACCAAGCTGGGGATATGAAAGCTCGCTGGGAGTTACTCAATTCCTATCCGACCAAATATGAAGGACCAAAGTTAGAAGCAGGTTCTAATGATGTTGCAAATGAAACTATCACCTTAGTCCACGAAGGTATTAAGCGCGTTCAGTAATCATAATGGGGCATGGGACATTAGATAATGAGCATAGTAAAAAATACTAATCCCTAATCCCCAGTCCCTAATCCCTAATCCCTAATCTCCAATCCCCCAAAATGACAAATCTAATCAATAAGTTTCCCGAAGTTTTAACCAATGCTCGCTTTTATATTGAATTGAAACTTGATGGAAGTGAGGAACCTGTTGATGGTTACTTCATGGAATGTAAGGGTTTCAAAATTAGCCAAGAAGTTATTGATATTTGCGAAGTCACACCTAGACGTTGGGGTGCGGCTAAAACAGGTCAAGTAGTACGGACAAAAATTCCTGGGAATGTGAAGACAAATAATATTACTTTACGTCGAGGAATGACTAGGTCTACAACTTTGTGGAAATGGTTTGAAGCCGTTCAAGAGGGTAATTGGGCGAAACAACTTCGTAATGGCTCTTTAAGTATTTATGACCAAGCAGGAACTCAACAAGCAATATTTCAATTTAAAGGTGCTTTTCCTGTTAGTTATATTGCAAGCGATTTAAATTCTAGTAGTAGCGACTTAGAAATTGAAGAAATGGAAATTGCTGTAGAAATTTTTACTCGCCAAAAGTAGATATTAGCTGATTTTACTTGTATATTTGTGGTTTGGTAATTGGTAATTGGTAAT
>JGI1201J43222_100240_pt1 | contig 16262 bp, 12 predicted proteins | sample MastesBC008_FD_43222 | JGI IMG/M metagenome (IMG submission 43222) | reverse complement strand
TGCGGGAATGGGCGAGGACGGCCATGGGGCCGCGGGCCACGCCACGGTGCCCTATATCCGCGAGATGCTGGTCTTCCTGGTGGCGAGCGTCCTGCTGGTGCCGCTGTTCCGCTGGTTCAAGGCGAGCCCGGTGCTCGGCTATCTGTTTGTCGGCGCCATCATCGGCCCGTTCGGCTTTGCCATCATCGACGACGTTGACGGCGTGGCGCGCATGGCCGAGCTGGGCGTCGTCTTCCTCCTGTTCATGATCGGGCTTGAACTGTCCGTCGAGCGCCTGAAGGCGATGCGGACCATGGTGTTCGGCCTCGGCTTTGCGCAGGTGATCGTCTCCGGCGCGGTCATCGGCGCTGTGGCCCTGTGGTGGGGCAATTCGGTGCAGGCGTCGATCATCATCGGGCTGTGCCTGGCGCTGTCCTCCACGGCGGTGGTGATGCAGCTTCTGATGGAGCGCGGTGAATTCGCCTCGCGCATGGGCCGCACGGGCTTTGCCATCCTGCTGGCGCAGGACCTGGCCGTGGTGCCGCTGCTGATGCTGGTGACGATCTTCGCTGCCGGGGAATCCGGCCATGTGACCGAGCTTGTGGGCACGGCGCTGCTGCGGGCGGTGCTGGCGGTGGTGGTCATCATCGTCGCCGGGCGCTGGCTGGTGCGGCATCTCTACCGCATGGTGACGTGGACCCAGAGCCCGGAACTGTTCATGGCGCTGACGCTGCTGGCGGTGCTGGGCACGGCGTGGTTCACCGGGCTGGCCGGGCTGTCCATGGCGCTGGGGGCGTTCCTTGCGGGGCTGCTGCTGTCGGAGACCGAGTTCCGCCACCAGGTCGAGACGGATATCGAGCCGTTCAAGGGGCTCTTGCTGGGCCTGTTCTTCATTTCCATCGGCATGCAGATCAATTTCGGCGTGCTGGCGGAAACCTGGGTCAATGTGACGATCGGCGTCGTTGGCCTGATCGTGCTCAAATTCCTCATCCTGACGGCGCTGGTGAAGGCGTTTTCGCTGCCGCTGTCCACCTCGCTGCGCACCGGCCTGCTGCTGGCGGCGGGCGGTGAATTCGCCTTTGTCGGTGTCACCGCGGCGATGGGCTCGGACATCATTTCCGAGCCGGTGGGTCAGTACATGCTGATCGTCGCCGCCGTCTCCATGGCGATGACGCCGTTCCTGGCGGATCTCGGCACGTTCATCAAACGCAAGCTGGACGACCGCACCGGCGGCGAGCCCATCCAGGCGACGGGGGACGAGGCGCGCGGGCTGGAGGGCCATGTGATCATCGCCGGCTATGGCCGCGTGGGGCAGACGGTGGCCAATCTGCTGGCCGATCTCAAGCACCCCTATATGGCGCTAGACCTCAACGTGCCGCGCACCCGCGACTGCCGCTCGCGCGGGGAGCCTGTCTATTACGGCGACGCCGCCAAGCCGGACGTGCTGGAGCGCGTGGGCGCGGACCATGCGGGCGCGGTGGTCATCACGCTGGACAATTTCGCCGCCGCCTCCCGCGCGGTGGAAGCCACACGCGAGCGCTGGCCGTCGATCCCCATCTTCGTGCGCGCCTGGGACATGACGCATTCGGACGAATTGCTGAAGCTCGGCGCCACCGGCGTGGTGCCCGAAACGCTGGAAAGCTCCCTGCAGCTCGCCGGCCAGGTGCTGGAAAGCCTCGGCACCCCGCGCGAAGCCGTCGGCGACATCATCACCCGCATCCGCAACCGCGACTACGCCGATGTCCACCCGGACGACCCGGCAGACGCCACGGGCCAGGGGAAGGCCGCGGCGGAGTAGGGGGGCAGCTTTTTCGCTGCCCCGCTTCCTGTCTCAGTTCTTCACCTGCCGGCGCACGAGGCCGAGGGTGCGGGAATCCAGCCGGTGCACCTCGTCGAAGCCGCCTTCTGTGATGGTGTAGGTGAGCGATGAGGCGGTGGCTTCATGGATGACCAGCTTGACGCCCAGCATGGAGACATTGGCGCCCGGCGTTGCGGTGTGTGTTGACCGGATGGACGAGCCCAGCTGCTTTTCCTCGGCGCGCGGACCGGAATGCACGAAGCCAATGGCGGCAAATTTCGCCCGCCCGCCGGGCTCAAGCCCGTCATAATACAGGCGCATCACGTAGGAGAATTGCGGCTCGTCGAGAGTGATCTCCTCGTAGGGCACCGGCGGGGTCAGTTCGGCGCGGGACGCACGCGTATAGACATCGTATGCTAGGCGCGACGCCTCGTCGAAGGTACCGTTGCCGTCCCGGTCCACCATGCAGCCTTCGTTCCAGCCGGACAGGCTGTTGTATACGAAGGGGTCAGTGGAGCAGTAGATCTTCTGCTTGGACGCGCCGCCATCAAAGAGCGTCAGCTCCATGCCCTCCTTGGCCTCGAAGCGCGCGGACCATGATTCCCCGTTGGCCGGTGCCGTCAGCCGGGCGCCCCGCAGCCCGCCGATGATCTCCTTGTAGACGGGCTTGTTCACCTCCACCGTCTGCTGCACGCCGGGGGCGGGCTCCTCGCTCACCCGGTCGAGGACCGTCAGGGTGTGGTTCTGGTTGCGCGTCTGGGCAGCAGCGTCGCGCTGCTGCTGGGTGGCGCAGGCGCTGAGCAGCACGGCGCTGCCCGCGAGGGCGAGGGCCGCGAGGCGGCCGGCAGTGAAAATGGTCATGTGGCGTATGTCCCCTGGAAAGCGGCTCCCCGGCCGCGGAAGTCTCATGCGGGCGCACCATGGCAGAGCAAGCACCGCCGCACACCTATGGAATCCGCTAGGGCCATGCCCGCCCGGCCCGGCTTTCCCCTCCCTCCGGGCTGCTGTCCCTGCGGCATCCTTCCTCCCCGCTCTCTCTCTCTCTCTCTCTCTGGCATTTTCTACCCGCGCTCCCTTGCGCGCTCCCGTCCTCCCGCTGTCCCTCCGGCTTGACCGGAGGGCCTCTCTCCCCCTGCCCGGGCCTCCCGGAGATCCTCCGGTCAAGCCGGAGGAATAGGGGTAAGGAGCAGGGGCAGGAGGGGGGTGAGCAGGGGGCGCGCGCCCCAACTTCCGGGGCACCTTCGCGCAGGCCAAGAGCCAGCGCCCCCGCGCGGGCTGCCCCGCCGGGGGAATGATCCGTCTCCCGCGCGACACAGGCGAGGGGGCAGGGACCGCCGCGGGCGGCCTTCATGGCTAGCAAAAACGCCGCCCGGTGCGGCAGTCCCTGCACGGCAAGCTTCGGCGAACCGCATCCACCCGATGACCCTGCTCAAACGCCGCGCCGTCATTACTCGCACGCGGCATTTGGTATAGTGGCCTGCGCCTGCCGGTCCGGTCCGGACCTGGCCGGAATGCTGCCGGACGCCTGCGGGCCGATCGGCCGCCCGCGCGCGCCGGGGCTGCATCCGGGGTTCCGCTCGGAAACCCCGCCCGGTGCCGGGAGGACACACGCCACCCCGCATCGGTTCACCGCCTGTCCCGGGAAGGCCCGTTACTCCCTCCGCACGCAGACCCCGCCCCATCCGCCGACGGATGACCCCGGCCCCGCTCCAGGCGCCGCCCTCCCCCCAGAGCCCGGACGGCCCGGGATGCCCTCAGGAGAAGGTGCGGAGAGTATGGGGCCGGGGAGAGGGGGCGGGGATAAGTGTTTTTCAAGACTGTGCTGAAGAGGGCCTGAAAATCAGCTCCCCACGGTTGAGGAACCAAGGTACACGATCACAAAAGGCAAGTGACGTCATGCAGCACAGTAGTTCTAGTGGAGACGAATCTAATTCAGGTAGTTTCGGCTCAACTGCTTGGGTCCAGATTCTAACAAAATCATTCGTATTCCAGAAATCGATACCCATCTGCAAACTTATATTTGTTCCTCTTTCAATACGCGGCAGTCCGAATTCTAAGTAGCTATCCGGTATGAATATATTTCCCATTTTTCTATCTAGCATATGATATAGTGGTTCAACGAATTCTTCCAAATTGAATATGTTGGCGCCTGAAATAAGAACAATTAAAAGCTCTGGTGCTGACTGAATGAAACTTTTCTCTTCAGGGATACGCATGATATTAGGTGAAAGTCTGGATGGACCGATTCTATGTGTGAGAAATTCAAATACATTTTCAATTTCCAATTTTGTGTGTGCAACAGCCCCGTCTACTTCTACGTAATTCCGTAGCATCCTTGAGGTAACTTCTTCTCCCATGTCGATCCATCCATGCATTTGACATGCATGCAAAAAAATTAATATGGGAGCCGACTGTTCGTCGGAAACACAGACAATCGAGTTTCCGTAGTTATCAAAAATAAACTCTGCATAGACTTTGAGTTTATCAATATATTGTTGATTTTTATTATACAAAGAGACCAAACCTAACCAGCCAAGTAGTTTGCTGATTCTTGTGGGGAGAAAGAAGAAATCTAGCAGGCCTGCGTCTGGGTCGACCATTCGGAATTTATGCTGGAAGAGCTCGTCCATTGCTGACTCCAGAGCGCTACCGGCCGTGCGAGTTAGGGTGTCAACAATACGAGTTAATGTGTCCGCTGCAGGAGGTTCATCTTTTGATAAGACTAACCCGCTTGCGCAGACAGTTGCGCCTATCAACCCATGGAACGGATCGGATGTTTCCTTGCCCCTTACGATGAAAGCTGCTGCAAGACTTTCGCACAGTAGGAAAAAAGCTGGAGTTGGTAGTTCGTCACGCGCGGCCCAAATGATGCCGGCGAGCCGTGACACATCGACCACCTCTGCGTTTCCATAAAGCAACTCTGCAATGCCGTGTTTTACTGGTTGGCTTACAGGTGCATCGAACTGTATGGGCCGTGTTACCGGACCGGTACCATCATATGCAGGATTTGCGCAAAAGCGTTGAGGCCCGGTCAGGTTCATACACCAATAACTAGGTGTTTGAAGTCTGTCTTTTGAAAAAGCTCGAAAAGCCGCCGTGGCGATATCGGTGAGAGTCAAGAACTCGGTATCGGTTCTTATCTCAGATGCTCCAGTGATTGTGGAAATTGCTTGCTGGCTCAGGAAGCCACCCAAATCGTCTTCGCCCGCATATTGATCCGCTGCTGCTGCTGCCAATATGTTGATATTGCCGGTCTGGCTCTGTCCGAGGGCTTCTGAGAACATTATCTGCTGCAGATTTGTGACCATTCCTGCGCTGTTACAGCTGTCTAGGACAATGTTGGCACCTTGTGGTCTTAGTTCTGTAATAAATCTAAGTATTTCTGAGAAACTCAGCGAGGTTATTGATAGTGCCTCACTTGTTGTATCTTTTAGATATAAACAAAGATTTCGGTCTTGGATACCTGAGTGACCAGAAAATGTAATGGTTAGTACCTCAATTTCGGTTTGTAGTTCTAGTATTTCCCTGAATATTGTTCTTACTTCTTGCAAAGTAGGGGAAGTAAAAATATGACATATGTCATACAAATCAGATTTTTCTCTAATTCCTCCAAAAATATCTATTGCATCTCGTTCAGCGCTTTTGAGGGGCTTCACATGATCGTATTCATTGCATCCAATGCATATGAGAACACTTGACATAAATTCACCAATATTTTGATAATCTTAGAGTTTCTTCACTTGTAGCCTCTCTGTCTTTTTCGGCCCAGAGTTGTTCGATTTCGATCTCGACCTCTGGTTGTATCCTTTCGAACTCCAGAGCGAGGGCTTGGCCTTGTTCTGGAGCCAGGTGTATTTCTGGCCGGGAAGGAATGCCGTATCTGTCTACCGTGGGCGCAATTTTTTTTATGGCTTCCTTATAGACATCGATTGGTGATTGGAAATCCTGCGCGTCGACTACATTTCCAACCCTCTCTGCACCTTCAGAAACTATCTGATACAGATAAGTGTACATTTGTTTTTTCATGTCCTCCGCCATCTCATTTAGAAACTCTTCGATGAAGGATAATTCATGATCGATTAGTTTTTGATGTGAAAAGTTGGCGCTAGCTGAATGGACACTCATCTTTTGGGTCGTCTCTTTGCTCATTTCATCCGGACGGGCCCAATTTAGACCGTGTGTATAAGCGATCTGGTTCTCGCGAGGCACTACTGAGTTCGTCACGTCTTGGTTTGTTTTCTCCAAGATTTTGGTGAACTCCTGACTCTTGTCATCTCTTGAATACATCGATGTGAACGGCGCACGCATAGAAATCAGTCCCTTCGAAATTGTCTCATACTTGAGAATGGCTTTGCTTATCGCCCGTGCCGCCCGCGCTTCTGCTGCGGCTTCGGCCTCTCCGCCGCTCCCTACCCCCGCCGCACATCCTCCTGCCGCACCATCGGATCGTCCGCCACGGCCAGCTCCGTCTCCTGCAGCCGCTTGAGCTCGTCGCGCAGTCTTGCGGCTTCCTCGAACTCCAGGTCGGCGGCGGCGTCTTTCATGCGGCGTTCGAGGTCTTCCATGTGGGTTTTGAGGTTGTGGCCGGCCAGGAGGATGCTTTCGCCGTCTTTCCCCGTCGCGCCTTCCACGCGGACGTGGTCGCGCTCATACATGCTGTCGAGCACGTCGGAGATGTTGGCCTTGACGCTTTGCGGCGTGATGCCGTGCTCCTCGTTATAGGCGAGCTGCTTCTTGCGGCGGCGGTCGGTTTCCTCCAGCGCGCGTTCCAGCGAGCCGGTGATATTGTCCGCATAGAGAATGACCCGGCCGTCCACGTTGCGGGCGGCGCGGCCGATGGTCTGGACGAGGGAGGTCTCCGAGCGCAAAAAGCCTTCCTTGTCGGCGTCGAGAATGGCGACCAGCGCGCATTCTGGAATGTCTAGGCCCTCGCGCAAGAGGTTGATGCCCACCAGCACGTCAAAGGCGCCAAGGCGCAGGTCGCGGATGATCTCGATGCGCTCCAGCGTGTCGATGTCCGAATGCATGTAGCGCACGCGCACGCCCTGCTCGTGCATGTATTCGGTGAGGTCCTCGGCCATGCGCTTGGTCAGAACGGTGACGAGCGAGCGGTAGCCCTGCGCCGCTGTGTCCTTCACCTCGGCGATAAGGTCTTCCACCTGGGTGGCGACGGGGCGGATCTCGGTCACCGGGTCGGTGAGGCCCGTGGGGCGGATCACCTGTTCCACGAAGACGCCGCCGGTCTGGTCCAGCTCCCATTGCGCCGGGGTGGCGGAGACGAAGACCGTCTGCGGGCGCATGGCGTCCCATTCCTCAAACCGCATGGGCCGGTTGTCCACGCAGGAGGGCAGGCGGAAGCCGTATTCAGCGAGCGTTGACTTGCGCCGGTAGTCGCCGCGGAACATGCCGCCGATCTGCGGCACGGTCTGGTGGCTCTCATCGACGAAGATGAGCGCGTTGTCAGGGACATACTCAAACAGTGTTGGCGGCGGCTCGCCGGGCTTGCGGCCGGTCAGCCAGCGGGAATAGTTCTCGATGCCGGCGCAGGAGCCGGTGGCCTGCATCATCTCCAGGTCGAACTGGGTGCGCTGCTCGATGCGCTGGGCCTCCAAGAGCTTGCCCTGGGCGGTGAATTCGGCCAGGCGCGCCTTGAGTTCCTGCTTGATGCCCTCGATGGCGCGGGCAAGCGTCGGGCGCGGGGTCACATAGTGGCTGTTGGCGTAGACCTTGATGGCGTCGAGGCTGGCGGATTTCTGGCCGGTCAGCGGGTCGAATTCGGTGATCTCCTCGATCTCGTCGCCAAACATGGAGACGCGCCAGGCGCGGTCCTCATAGTGGGCGGGGAAGATTTCCACCGTGTCGCCGCGCACGCGGAAGGTGCCGCGCTGGAAGGCCACGTCGTTGCGTTTGTACTGGATCGCTACGAGGTCGGCGAGGATCTGGTTGCGGTCGATGCGCTGGCCCTTCTTGAGGTCAAACGTCATCGACGTATAGGTCTCGACCGAGCCGATACCATAGATGCAGGAGACCGAGGCGACGATGATGACGTCGTCGCGTTCGAGCAGGGCGCGGGTGGCGGCGTGGCGCATCCGGTCGATCTGCTCGTTGATCGTGCTTTCCTTCTCGATGAAGGTGTCCGTACGCGGAATATACGCCTCGGGCATGTAGTAGTCGTAGTAAGAGACGAAATACTCCACCGCGTTGTCGGGGAAGAAGTTCTTGAACTCGCTGTAGAGCTGGGCGGCCAGGGTCTTGTTGTGGGCCAGCACGATGGCCGGGCGCTGGGTCGCCTCGATGACCTTGGCCATGGTGTAGGTCTTGCCGGAGCCGGTGACGCCCAGCAGCACCTGGTCGCGCTCATTGGCCTCCACGCCCTCGACCAGCTCCTTGATCGCCTGCGGCTGGTCGCCGGCGGGCTCATAGTCGGACGCCACGCGGAAGCGCACATTGGGCAGCGCCTTCTCCGGCCGGGCCGGGCGGTGCGGCTCATAGGGCACGTCAGGCAGATATTTGAGACCGGCGCCGGAGCCGTCGAGCTTGAAGGCTTCCTTCGGGTCCACCTCCGCCGCAGGCACAAACGACGCGCCCGGCGCTTCGGCCATGCCCCCACCGTTCAGGCCCTGAACTTCCGTGACGGCCTGGTCAGCGGGCAGGGGATAGGCGTCAGCAGTGGCGGGCGTCAAATCATCCCGCCGCGCCGCCTCACGCGCAGGCTTCTTGGCGGCCGTCTTTTTCTTTGCGGCGGTCTTCTTCGCGGTGGTCTGGCGCTTCGGCCTGGGGGAGGTTTTCGAGGTCTCGGACATGGGAACGAATATGGTACGCCGCCCCCGGTTTTGGAAGGGGCGAGATGGCAGGGGGTGGCAGCAGGTCGTGCCGCTTGCGGCATTTCGCTCTGGTGCCGGGCAGGGCGCGCGGGCCTAAGGTGAACTCCATGGACAGACGCCAGTTCCTTCTCGGCACGGCAGGCGCCGGTGCCCTCGCGGCAGGTGGCTACGGCTTATGGCGCGCGGCTGATGCCGGCCGCGATCCGATCGAGCTGCGGGTGCGGGAGACATCCTACACGTTCGGGGCGGACCGGCCTGAGACCGCGGGGCTCGTGAGCCTGGCGGACGGCGCGCCGCCGCCGGTGCTGCGGCTGAAGCAGGGGCAGCCGGCGCATCTGCGGCTGGTCAACGGGCTCACCGACTACACCACCATGCACTGGCACGGCATCCGCCTGCCCAATGCCATGGACGGCGTGCCCTATCTCACCCAGTTCCCGGTCGGCGAGGGGGAGGCGTTTGACTATGTCTTCACGCCGCCGGATGCGGGCACCTACTGGTATCACCCCCATTGCATGACCATGCGGCAGATGGCGCAGGGGCTGACGGGCATTCTGGTGGTGGAGGAAGCCGAGGACATGGGCTTTGACGCCGATGTGCCGCTCAACCTCAAGGATTTCCGCCTCGGGGATGACGGGCAGCTGCTGCCCTATTTCACCCCGCGCGGGGCGGCGCGCGGCGGCACGCTGGGCAATGTGCTGACCACCAACTGGCAGGTTAGTCCGGTGGAAGACGTTCCGGCGGGCGGGCTTGTGCGGCTGCGGCTCGCGGCGACCGATACGGCGCGGATCTATCAGCTCGTGCTGCCGGATGTGCCGGGGCGGATCATCGCCTGGGACGGGCACCCGGTGCGTGAGGAGGTGCCGTGGTCGACGGCGGACGCGCCGCTGGCATTGTCGCCGGGGCAGCGGGTGGATGTGGCGCTGCGGATGCCGGATGCGGACGGCATTGAGCTGGCGGTGGTGGCCAGGCTCGGCTTCGGCCAGCAGGACATGGTCCGGCTGCGGACAGTGGGCGCAAATTTGGGACGCGACATGCGGGAGGTGCCGGTGCTGCCGGCCAATCCGCTGCCGGTGCCTGATCTCGCCAAAGCCGAGATGCAGGAGCTGGTGTTCGGCTGGACGCCGGATGGCAGCGGCGCCGATAACGGGCTGTGCGGCAATTTCGGCTACAGCTTCTGGTCCATCGACCGCACGCCGTGGCCGGGCGACGCCGTTGAGGGTGTCGGGCCGGTGGCGACGCTGAAACTCGGGCGCAGCTATGTGCTGCGGCTGCGCAATGAGTCGCCCAACGCCCATCCCATTCACCTGCACGGGCTGGTGTTCACGCCGATCCGCTCGAACAGGCGGACGCTTCCCGCCAATCCGACGGACACGGTGCTGTTGCAGCGGAATGAAGTGATCGATGTCGCGCTGGTCGCCGACAATCCCGGCGACTGGGCGTTTCACTGCCACGTCATCGAACACCAGAAGACCGGGCTGGCCGGCTATGTCCGCGTGGTGTGATGGCAGGGTCAGGGGGCAGCAGCGCTCCGCCCGCGCCATCCCCTTTTTTGAAGAGGACGCGGGCTGAGCGTGCGGGCGGCGTGATGCGCTGTTACGCGGTGCCGGCGGTGTAGATCAGCGCCATGGCGAGGATGGCGGCGGCCAGGGAGATGGCCAGCACGTAGCGGACATTGAGGCCGGTCTTGCCCTGACGGGCTTCCTGGCGGTCGAGCTTCAGGTCCGGATCCACATCATGGGTGGCATTCGGCTGCGTGGCGGCGCGGGCGGTTTCGGGATAGGTCACGGAGGACCTCCTTTCGGTTGCGTCGTCTGTTGCGTGCCGGTCCGCGCCGCCTGCCGTTTCCAGGTTGGTGGCGCAAACCATCCTCCCGTCACCTGAGGCGGCGGGAGGTCATGTCAAGACAACAGGCAGCCCCCACCCATGTTCCGAGGTGTCGTGAAACGGTCAGACGCGTTTTTTTCTGCTGAGGATGTTTGTTTGATCAGGATCAATCGGATTGCAGACGCGCACCCGGGCCCGTGGCGGATTTCCGCGGATTTCTGGTAAACAGAATGCACGTTTTGAGTGTGTATTTCGCCTCAATACTACCTTATGTAAGTAATGAGTGTCACTAAAAGCACCTGTTTTCGCGCATAGATAGTATTCATGACTGCAACTATACCTAAGGTAATAAGGTATTTAATCAAATTTTATCGCCTTCGGATGCAACCTCGTACCCGTACTCATTTGGCTGGGGGACAAACCCAATGGAGACGCAGGTCATTACTGAAAAACAGCGGCTGGCGCGGCTGGATTTCATTGGTATCGAAGACGGGCACAAGGCAGCGCTGACGGAGGTCTGGCCGCTGCTGGAGGGGAAGCTCGACGGAATTCTCGACAAGTTCTATGCCCATCTCAGCGCCTACCCGGCGCTTCAGGGTCACCTCGGCGGTGACGGCAAGATCGACTATCTGAAAAAGGCGCAACAGGCCCACTGGCAGCTGCTGTTCGGCGGCAAGTTCGGCGAAGACTATTTCGGCCGTGCCGTCGCCATCGGCAACGCGCACCAGCGCATCGGGCTGGAGCCGCGCTGGTATGTGGCCGGCTATGCCATCGTGCTCGGCGACCTGCTGACGATCGTGCGCGGGGCGGGCAAGCGCAAGAATACCGAGCTGATGTCTGAAGCCGTCATCCGTGCGGTGATGCTCGACATGGAACTGGCCATCTCGGTTTACATCGAAGCGGGCGACAAGCTGCTGCGCGAAGAGCTGCAGGGTCTTGCCGCCACGCTGGACGCGGAAGTGCGCGGGGCGGTGGACAATATCGTCCAGCAGACCAGCGCATTGGACACGTCCTCCACCGAGATGACCGGGGCCACGGGCCGGGTTGAAACAGCCTCTGCCTCGGTGGCCGGCGCATCGGAGGAAGCAACGACCTCCGTTGAGACGATTGCGGCGGCCACCGAGGAACTTTCTACCAGCGTCCAGGAAGTGGCGCGGCAGATGGAAAGCACCAATGCGGCCATCACCGAGGTGACGGGTGAAGCCCAGCAGATCGCCGGGGTGGTGAGCGGCCTCAACGAGGAAGTGCAGCGCATCGGCAGCATCGTGGACTTGATCCGCGACGTGGCCGACCAGACCAACCTGCTGGCGCTGAATGCCACCATCGAGGCAGCGCGTGCCGGCGAAGCGGGTAAGGGCTTTGCGGTGGTTGCCGGTGAGGTGAAGGCGCTGGCCGCCCAGACCGGCAAGGCCACCCAGGACATTGCCGACCAGGTGGCCCGCGTGCAGACGCAGACGGGCAATGCGGTGTCGGGCATCGAGCGCATCGGCGACACGGTGAACCGGCTGCAGGCGATTGCCGCGGAAGTTGATGCGGTCCTCAAGGACCAGGGCAAGGCCACCACGGAAATCGCCGAGAACGTCCAGCAGACGGCCTCCGGCACCCGCGAAGTGTCGGGCCGGATTTCCGAAGTGGCGACGGAGATGTCGCGGCTGCAGGAAATGGCCAACGGGCTGCGTGGTGTGGCTGACGGCCTCAATGGCGCAACGTCCAACCTTCAGGAGAAGGTCGCGCAGACCATTCACAGCCTGCGTAACCATGAAGGCATGTCGCGCCGTGATGAGCCGCGGGTCACGCCGCAGCCGCCGCTTGCATCGCGCATTGACTGCGCAAGTGGTGCCATCGACACCGAACTCTTTGATCTCAACGAAACCGGGTGCCGCGTGGCACGTGGCAAGGGCCTGGCCACGGCAACGGACATTGTCGTGCATATCCCGGGCCTGCCGGTGCCGCAGCCGGCCGTCGCTGAACGCGTGGACGACGACGCGGTGTTCCTCAAATTCCGGGGTGATGAGACGGCACGTACCGCATTGCGCGGGTATCTCGGAACGAAGCTCGGCGGGCAGACGGCTGCTGCCTGATCTCCCCCAGGCGAGCCTCTCCTGAACGGCAAAGCCCGCATCCCAGGACTGGGGGTGCGGGCTCTTGCTTGCCGGGCCCGGTCAGAAACCGGCGCGGAAGATCAGGTGATGATGAGCAGGGCCAGGCCTGCGGCCAGCATCGCGATGCCGCCCCAGATATGCATGATGCAGGCGCGGCTTTCGCCCTTGCGGCACGATTTGCTCTCGCCTGTGGTGTCGTGGCGGTCTGCTACGGTCACGTATGCCTTCCTTTCGGTCGCCTTGCCCCTTGCGCCCGCCGCACTGCCCTGTGCGGCCCGGATCTCTGTCCGCTCAGATGCGTGCGGGGTCAGCCCTCGGGCTTCTCTCGCACACCGCACCTGGTGCGTCAATCTGCCATTGAGGTGGTGCGCCGCGGCAATGACTTCAAGCATAATCCACATGACAAACCGGTCATGTGGGGCTTTCAGGGCGGCAGATTTCAGGTTGGGTGAACAGGTGGTTAAGGCGGCACAGCCCGGGCGAATCGCTAAAGGACTCCTCGAGCCCGGGGAGTGGGTGCGGGCCCGCGCCGGGCTGGGGCGGACGGCCTATGCCCCGGCTGTCGCCATCGGCGTGCTGTGGAGTGTCGTCGGGCTGTGGGCGCTTGTCGCCGGGCTCGGCGCGCTGGCGCTTCTGGCCGCGGCGGTTCTGCTGGCCGCGGTGCCGGGGCTGCTGGTGTGGGCGCTGCTGCGCCGCCGCACGGGCATGGTGCTGCTGACGGATCAGCGGCTGATCGTCGTGGAAGGGCCATGGCCGCGGCGGGTGGAGGCCGTGCCATTGCCGACGCTGGACCGGCTGCATGTACGCCGGGCGCGGCTGCGGTGGCCGGGGTCACGCACCGCAAGCCTCGTCGTGGTGCCGCTGCGGGATACGGAACCGCAACCCTTCATGGTGCATGATGTGGCTGAAGCAGACTCGTTCGCCCGGCAGGTGCTGGCAGTGGCCGGCAGTCCAGGCGGCGATGTGTGAGAGCCGGAAACAGGCTCGGGAGGAAACCCATGTTGATCGTGTCAGGCACCGCCAAGTTCAAATCGGCGGAAGAAATGGACCGGCTGATGGGGGTGGGCCAGCGCATGGTGGAGGCGACGCGGCAAGAGCCGGGCTGCCTCGATTATGGCTTTGCCCGTGACATCAGCGACGACTGCACCTTGCGCATCTACGAGGTGTGGGTGGATGACGTGGCGCTGGAGGATCACTTCAAGACGCCGCACATGAAGGAATTCACCGCCGCGCTGGGCGGTGCGAAAGTGACCTTCGTCTCGCTCAAGTCCTATAAGGTATCGGATGTGCGGGACATGATGTGACCGGCGTCCGGTGATGCGGTCCCGCCCCAACAAGAAACAGGGGAGGGGGTAGTATGCCGCTGGAGCCGATTGCGCTTGAAACACTTGAGAAGCGGGGCCTCGGCCTTGCGCGCTGCGAAGATGTGGTGGTGGCCCGTGACGGCCGCGTCTGGGCATCGGACCAGCAATCCGCCTGTGCGGAAATCCTGGCCGATGGCAGTCTGCGCCGGGTGGGGGCTGCGGGCGGGGCGCCCAACGGCATCAACATGGATGCCGAGGGACGCATCCTGATCGCCAATTTCGGGGTCTATGTGGGTGAAGACGGGCCGCTGCAACGGCTCGACACCGGAACCGGCACAATCGAGGTTCTGGCGTCCGAAGTGGACGGGCAGCGGCTCACCGCCTGCAACTACCCGACCGTGGCGCGTGACGGCACCATCTATTGCACCCATTCAACCTTCGCCACGCCGTGGCCCAAGGCGCTGGACGGACGGACCGACGGCTTCGTGTTCCGCGTGACGCCGGACGGGGCGGTGGAGAAGCTGGCGGACGGGCTCAAATTCGCCAATGGCTGCGCACTCGATGCGGACGAGAGCTACCTCTATGTATGCCAGACGGCTGGCGGCAATGTGGTGCGTTTTCCCGTTGAGGCAGACGGGCGGCTGGGGGCGATGGAGCCCTATGGCCCGGTGCTCGGCACCTTCCCCACGGCGCAGGCGGACCCGGACAATCTGCCGACGCCCGCCGACATGGCGGACTGGCCGTATACGGATGGATGTGCGTTCGACGTTGAAGGCAATCTCTGGGTGACGCTGCCCGCGGCCAACAAGATCGCTGCCATCACGCCCGCGCAGGAGATGGTGACCCTCATTCACGACCCCACCGGCACGCTGATGAATGACCCCACCAATGTGTCCTTTGGCGGCGACGACATGCGCGACGTCTATTTCGGCTCCATCGCCACCGATTACGTACTCAAGGGCCGCAGCCCTGTGGCGGGCCTGAAGCTTGTGCATCAGCAATAAGGGGGAAGCGAATGTCCGGCATGATCGAGTTTGACGCAGCCGCCGCCAAGGCAGTGGAAGCGATGTATCTGACGCCTGACGTTGTGGGGCAGCGGACCCATGTGATGGCGGCGATGGGGCTGCGGCCGGGCATGGCGGCGCTGGATATCGGCGTCGGGCCGGGGCTTCTGGCCCATGACATGGGCAAGGCCGTGACCGAGGCGGGCAGCGTCACTGGCGTGGACATGTCGCGCGCGATGGTGGCGATGGCCGCTGAGCGTTGCGCGGATATGGATTGGGTGACGATCGAGCACGGGGAAGCGGAGCAGCTGCCCGTGGCGTCCGGCAGCATGGACGTGGTGGTGTCGACCCAGGTCTATGAATATGTGACCGACATGGGGGCAGCGCTGCATGAGGCCAAGCGGGTGCTGAAGCCCGGCGGCAGGCTGGTGGTGCTGGACACGGACTGGGATTCCATTGTCTGGCATTCCTCCAACCGCGACCGCATGGAGCGGGTGCTGAAGGTGTGGGACCAGCATCTGGCCGACCCGCATCTGCCGCGCAAGCTGCCGGCGCTGCTGCACGATGCCGGGCTCGTGGTGACCCGCCGCGAGCTGATCCCGCTGTTCAACCCGGACTGGAATCCGCACAGCTATTCAGCCGGGATCATGATGGGCATCCTCAACTTCGTCTCCGGCCGGGACGGCATCTCCGAGGACGAAGCGCGGGCCTGGGCCGATGACCTTAAGGCGCTGGGCCGGGAGGGGCACTACTTCTTCTCGCTGAACCGGTACCTGTTCGTCGCCGTGAAGGGGTGAGTTTCCTCAGAACCTCCCCCAATCCCGCTATTCCTCCGGTCAAGCCGGAGGAATAGCGGGAGTATTTTCTAAGGGGGTGCGCCAGACTCCCTCTCGCCCAAAAAAAGAACCGGCGGCGGCTTGTTGGGAGCCGCCGCCGGCCTTTCGCCTTTGGCTGATGCGGGTGGATACTGAGGGCGGGTCCCCGGGGGCGGCGCCGTCGGCTCCCTGCGAAGGGGATCCGGGACGGGAGCCGGGACGCCGGCCGGTTATCCTCAGTTTGTCCGCATTGCCTCGGGCGAAACCGGATCAGGTGTGAGGGACGCGAGCGCAGGGGCCGGGCTGTGTGCTTGCAGTGCGTCCGTTTTTTCCGCGAGCACCACGTAGCGCAGCGGGCCCTGCGTGCGAGCATCGAACGGATAGCAGGTGATCAAGGCGAGTTTTTGACCTTCCGTATGCGGATCAAGTCCTGACTGGTCCCAGCGGACGATCCGGGTGCCGGTCACGGTGAAGTGATGGGCCGTGCCGTCGGCATTGGTGACGGTGATCGGGTCGCCGGGCGTCACGTCTTCGAGAAACGCAAAATGGGTGTCGCGGTGGGCGGCGATCATGGCCATGCCGCGGGCACCGGGGCGCGGCGTGCCGGCCATG
>JGI1201J43222_100239_pt1 | contig 16356 bp, 14 predicted proteins | sample MastesBC008_FD_43222 | JGI IMG/M metagenome (IMG submission 43222) | reverse complement strand
ATAAACCCCAAATATGCTGTATGATAGAAGAAAATGAAATAATAATTAAAATATTAACAGCTTCGCTCAATAAATTAAAAAAACAATAATTCACTCATAACCCATAATTCATTACTCATTACTGTGCAAACACATGTAGCTATAGCTACAGAAGCTACGGAACCGCCGGTACGCTAACGCTAGCTACGCGCCCCGCTATAGCTAGAGCCTGCGGCGACGGCAGATCCGCAGGTAACGTAGTTATAGCCTATAGCTGCGCTACCTACGGATCCGGAGCCGCTAACATTACTTATTACTCATTACTTATTACTCATTACTTGTTACTCATTACTTGTTACTTATTACTTATTCTCATTCTCATGTTTCCCATAATACCTGCTATCTTTTAACCTAGTTTCTGGACGTGCATACTTGGGAGTCAACATGGAACGCCTCGTGTCAGTACTGGGTTTATTTGTTTTTGTGGGTATATCTTATGGCTTGTCAGTTAATCGCCGCGCTATACGATGGCAACCAGTACTATGGGGAATAGCTTTACAATTAATTTTTGGAGTATTAATTCTTAAAACAGCATTAGGTTTTGCAGTATTCAAGTTTTTGGGGGATGTAGTCAGCCGCTTTTTAGATTTTTCTGATGTGGGAGCAAAGTTTGTCTTTGGCGATAATTTTGAAGAACATTTCATCGCTTTCAAAGTTTTACCAACTATAATATTTTTCTCTTCATTTATTACTGTTCTTTACCACTATGGGATTTTACAACGAATTGTGGGAGTAGTAGCAGTTGTAATGATGAAAACTATGAAAACATCTGGTTCGGAATCACTTTCTGCGGCTGCGAATATTTTTGTGGGACAAACGGAAGCACCACTACTAATTAAACCCTATGTTGAAAAGATGACTAAGTCAGAACTACATGCGATTATGACGGGGGGGTTTGCAACGATCGCGGGTGGTTTGATGGCTGCATATATTTCCTTTGGGGTACCAGCAGAACATTTAATTGCTGCTTCGGTGATGTCTGCACCAGCAGCTCTTGCAGTTTCTAAAATACTTTACCCAGAAACTGAAGAATCTCTAACAGCAGGTAAAGTAAAAATCAAAGTAGAAAGTACCTATGCAAATGCGATCGATGCTGCTGCAACTGGCGCTAGTGATGGAATGAAGTTAGCCTTAAATGTTGCGGCGATGTTGATTGCTTTTTTGGGTTTATTGGCTTTGGTAAACGGATTTTTAGGATGGATTGGTTCTCGCATCGGCGTACAAGAATTGTCGTTGGAGTGGATTTTTTCTTACATACTTGCACCGGTAGCTTGGCTGATGGGAGTTCCTTGGGCTGATAGTCCAGCAGTAGGGGTATTGTTGGGAAAGAAAACGATTTTGAATGAATTTGTTGCTTATTTAGATTTAAAAGCAATTATCGAGAATATCGACAAAATTAAAAGTGGTGAAACTGTATCTAAGTCTTTACCGGTAATATCTGAACGAGCCAAGCTAATTGCAATCTATGCACTATGCGGATTCTCAAATGTTGGTTCTATTGGGATTCAAATAGGCGGAATTGGCGCGATCGCACCGAGTCGTCAAGCGGATTTGGCGCAGATGGGAATTAGAGCCATGATTGGTGGAAGTATTGCTTGCTTTATGACAGCCTGTATTGCTGGAATATTATTGTAATACATGTGATAAAAAATGTGTTATTTTTTACAATCTTTTGAATTATAAGTTATAACTTTTGAAACATTTCTTGGGATAGTTGATATTTATTTGTTGCAAAGATGTTTGTTCTTTGCACAAGAATATCAATCATCTCAATCATCAAAATGGTTAAATCTCATCCATTTTAGAATTTTAAGTTTTGGAAGTTTAAGTGTTAAAAGCTTGAGTTTCATAAGCTGGAGTTTCCCTTGAATGCAAACTACGAGTTTAAAAATGGGTGAGGTTTGTTGGTGAGTAAAATGCCCAATTTATCAGATGAGGAGATTTCCGTGGGTTGTTTCTACCGTTTTTCCCCGAAAAAAAATTATTTACTGGCTTTTGGACTAGTAATTACAACAATAAACTCAATATTTTTAAATTCAGTATTCTTTTCTCCTTCCAGCTTCGCTCAAGATAGCGATCACAATTCAGAATTCTCTTTTCCTTCCAGCTTTGGTCGAGCAAGTGATCGCAATTCAGAGCAGATTTTGGGTCAGTCACAGTTTTCGTCTACCTTATTTTCTGACCTTGGGATAAATTTTTGGGCAAGTCCTTTTATTCAAGCTTTGGTGGAGAGGAATGTAATTACCGGCTTTCCTGATGGTACCTTCAGACCAAACCAACCAGTTAAACGTGCTGAATTTGCAACTATGTTGCAAAAAGCTTTTAATCAAAATCCCGTTAGACAGTTGAATCCGGGAGGATTTGCAGATGTTCCAACTAATTATTGGGCATCTTCAGCAATTAGGGAAGCCTATGAGACTGGATTTATGTCGGGTTATCCAGGAAATCTATTTCAACCAAATCAAGAAATTCTCAAGGTCCAAGCAATTGTTGCTTTAACCAACGGTTTGGGATTAATCCGTGAGGACGCCTCAAATGATATTTTAGCTACTTATTATAGTGATGCTTTTTCAATTCCAAACTATGCAACCAATAGTGTATTTGCGGCAACAAAAGCTAATATGGTTGTAAATTATCCTGATGTAGGCGTTCTTAATCCTGTAGGAATTTTAACTCGCGCCGAAACCGCAGCATTAATATATCAGGCTTTAGTTACACAGGGTCAGGTACAACCCTTAGCAAGTAATATACCTGCAGCCAGTTATGTAGTTGCTGCAACTCCTAATTCAAACTCCAATAATAAAGATATTCTATCTGTGGCTTCCTCTAGTAATTCTTTTACTACCTTAACCTCTCTACTAAAATCAACTGGTTTAGCAAATATTCTCCAAAAACCTGGTCCATACACAATTTTCGCTCCTACCAACGAAGCATTTGCAGCTTTACCACCAGATGTTGTAGAGCAATTGCGGCAGCCAAAAAATAAAGAAGTACTGATAAGTATCTTAAAATATCACGTCGTTCCTGGAGAACTTGCTGCAAATCAACTTTCAGGGGGAAAACTCCAAACCTTTGAAGGAGAAACTATCCAGATTCGAGTTGATTCCAACAGTAATCAAATTGCGGTCAATAACACGAGCGTTATCCAAGCAGATATTAAGGCTAATAACGGTGTCATTCATGCAGTCAATCAGGTATTGATTCCACCCGATTTGGGCGATCCTGAAAAACCAAAAACTGATACTGAAATTGGGACTGCAGAAAATAATCGAGACAATAACACAGATAGCGATAATGTGAAACCAGGTCGTGCGACTCGCGGAGGTTCAAGCTATATTGGCGTTGCAGCAAATTTTGGTCTGGAAGGTGATACGGAACTGGGCGAGACAAATTTTGCAGTAATTAGCAAAATCGGTTTAACAAAGTCTCTTTCAGTACGACCTGCAGCAGTAATTGGAGACGATACTGTATTTTTGGTTCCCCTGACCTTAGATTTTTCCGGACGTAAAACACCATCTATAGCTGGAAAATCTGTTGGTATTTCTCCTTATCTTGGCGCTGGTGTAGCGATTGAAGCTGGCGATGATACAGATGTTGGTTTATTGGTTACTGGTGGTGTAGATGTTCCATTAGGTTCTCGTTTTACCATTAATGGTAGTGCTAACGCTGCTTTTCTGGATGACGACACAGATGTCGGTTTAATGTTTGGCGTCGGTTATAACTTTTAGCTCACTACAAATAGCTGACAAAAAAATTGTTATTACTGTTGTGTAACTTTTTAAAACGACAACTCAATAAGACATCAAGGGGATCTATCCTCATTGAATGATATATTTTATTCGTAGGGGCGCACCGATGTGCGCCCAATCAAGGATCTGTACCCAATCAAGGATCTGTACCCAATCAAGGATCTGTACCCAATCAAGGATCTGTACCCAATCAAAGATCTGCACCCAATCAAGGATCTGTACCCAATCAAGGATCTGCACCCAATCAAAGATCTGCACCCAATCACCGATCAATACCCTACCGAGAATCTACATCCGAGCGAGAACCTGCTGCAGGTAGCCAATTAGCATCAGGTTGAACTTACCTATAAACGATAAGCTTTGATGTTATTAGGAAATTCTAAATAAAAAATATACCACTCATCAGGGCGCACCGATCTGCATCTTTAGTGCCGATGTACGCCCCTATGATAGTAATTAATCATACACGATTATAAAGTTAATTAATAACTTAAGTTGCTACACTCCTACCAGGCGGAGTAACCATATTGAAACAACTTATCCTGAAGTTACACAATCACAATCAATACTCGCGCCCTGGAAGTTGTAAAATTTTTGTTAAATCAACAAACATTTACAATCGGTAGTTATATCCGTAGGGTAGCCAGCATGACAGCAATAACTCCAAAGGTGACTTCCGCTCACCCCCCATTTTGTGAAGGTATTCAATATTTCGGGGAAGCATTTCCGGAATTTGAAAAGTATGGACAAACAAATGCGATCGCATCCGGAAAAACTTCAGTTAGCGACCCTCAAGACCCTACAGCAGTTTATCAAACCTTACTTGCTGCCGATGCTTTACGTTACCTAACACTACAAATTACTGGAAGTAAAGCTTCAGGACATCCGGGTGGTTTTGCTTCCCAAGCTGAGGCTTATGCTGCGCTGGTCATGCTGGGTTACAAGAATATTATCACCGAAGTGGGACACCACGCCCCAGGATTTTATAGTGCGATGTTCCTTGACCGTTCTTTAGAAGATATGGGAATTAGGACTGTTCAACAATTACGCGATCGCTTCCGAGAACGTCATGGATTGTTAGGACATCTTTCTGGTTTTATTCCTGGGATTTTGGCACCTGCAGGACCTTTGGGACAAGGTCAACATTTTGCAATGTCAGCTGCGTTTTTACACCGGGATAAACTATTCCCGTTTACCGTTGGTGATGGTGGGTTGGGTGAACCTTATGTCATGAGTTCCATTGCTCACTTCAATACTGCATACCCCGAAGTCACCAATTTCTTACCGGTATTAGTATGGAACGGTTACAGTCAGGAACACCACAGCATGGTTTCCCTTAAAACCAACGATGAGATGATTGCTTATTGGCTCGGTAATGGTTTTAAGAAAGTTGTTATAGTTGACGCAAAAGATTTTGACGATCAAGAACAACCGGGCGACTACGTTGACAGTACTGCTTTTTCCTTCACTGGACGCCTTGCTTTTACCAAAGCTGTACTTGTAGGTGTAAATGAAGCTGCACGTTCGGCGCTAAGCGGTAATTTAACGGTATTCATAATTAAACAACTCAAAGGTGCAGGGGTTCATGCAAAGGGTTCTAAGTCCCACAACCTATATCCTAAAGATACCTTAGACGCGCCTCACATGATTGAAGCTTTGAAAGCACGCGCTCTCAATCTTGAAGCCTGGGAAATCGTGCGGACAAACTGCGAGCGTGCGGGTGGTGGACCTGCAGGAAAGACAGTTGTAACCGAATCTGAATTAGAATTACCCAAATTAGGTCAGTTAACTTTAGAAGAATATCCTGTAGGTGGAGATGCTAAAATTTCCACTACAGCTATGGGAGAATTAGTCGCTCAAGTCGGAAAAACTGACAAAAATTTCGTTGTCAGTAACGCCGATGGTAACCAAGCATCCCAAATCGGTAACATCAACGCAGCCCTCAAAATTGTTCACCCGACCACCGACGATACCTACTATCAAGCACCCAATGGACAAGTTTACGAACCTTTGAGTGAAGATGCTTGTGCCGGGTTCGCTGCTGGTTTATGTTTGATGGGTGGACGTAGTTTGTGGTGTTCCTACGAATCTTTTGCCATTAATGGTTTACCAATTTGGCAGACTGTTACCCAAGCAATGGCGGAATTAAGACGTCCCACACCTTCAACTATTACTTTATTCACCGCAGGGGCATTAGAGCAAGGACGTAACGGTTGGACTCACCAGCGTCCGGAAATTGAAGCTTATTTTGCAGCGATGATGCGCAACGGTAATATTTTCCCTTTATTCCCCACAGATGCCAATAGCATCCAAACTTGTTATGAGTGGGCATTAAATACTAAAAATAAAGGAATTGTTATCACCGCAAGTAAATCACCCTTACCAATCCGCACTACTTTTGAACAGACTCGCCAAGGTTTGCACGATGGTGCAATAGTATTACAGGAAACTTCCGGAACCAAGAAAGTTGTCTTTGCTGTGGTTGGGGATATGATTCTCAAACCAGTTTATGAAGCTGCTAAAATCCTAGAAACAGAAGGAATTGGTGTCAAAATTGTTTCAGTAATTAACCCCCGTCGTTTGTACCTTCCCCACGAAACCGCTTGGGATACCTGTTCTCAACCCGATGGTATTTTCTTAGACAACATCAAATTCGCCCAAATCTTTGATGGTGATGCTTTAATTGGCGTTACCGGTGGTGCAGGCGCAATGTTAGAACCAATCATGCTCAGAAGTACCGCCCCTCGGACAACTGTTGCTTGGAAACGGGGAGAAACCACCTCAAGCGCTGGCGAACTCATGGCGTTTAATGGTATTACTGCTGAAACTTTAGTTAGAAAAGTCAAGCAGTTGGTGAAGTAAATTGGTGAATCAACGCGATCGTCTGACTGGTCGCACTACGTAATAAAGTTAGGACATTAGTAAATCTTGTTTGTCCTACGGAGACGCTAATGTCGTCAGATGCGCACAATTCGCTAATGACTTGCAGGTAGCGTTATAGCTATTTAATTAAGGATTTATTCAATAAATTTGATACCGCTCTTCAATCAAGAGAGCGGTTTTTTAAGCGGTGCTATATTATACTTTTAATATGCGCGGCACACTTTGTAGAGACATGTTAACCGCTCAAAAGGTAGCAGTTATGTCCCTTAGTTAGCAAAGCTTAGATAGTGTTACTGGGCTACGATCTGAAAATTAAGGCATTATGTCCTGCTAATACACTTTGCAATGAATGCGCCTGAAATTATTTTGGTTCGCAAGTTATAATTTTGACAAAATTATATGTGTCAGACTAAGTAAAATATTTTCTTGCGAACTAAATTAAAACAACTGACAGCGTTATGTGCTTTGCATAGAAATTACATTTGATTTTTTACTTCAAGTCTGCACCTTGAAATTGGAAAACTTCGGTCGGCTTATTAGCTGCACGGTATAACTCCTGAAACCAATTTGTTCTCAATGTTGTCTAAGAGAATGTTTAAAAAGTCGTCATATTATTTACCTAATATATCTTTGATTTCCTTAAATCCCCCGTTCGCGCAGTGGGTTGAGCGTATTAGGGTAATTTTGCCACCTTTTTAAGGGGTAGGGGGGATCTCAATAATGATTTTGGGTAATAAGCGATACTTTCCAGAAATCCTCTAATGAGTTCTAGGATACTTACTTTTTATCCCCAAAGTTCACATGTTGCTAATAATAATCAAACTGAATTCAAATATATACAGGAGTATTCTTTATTTTTATCAATAAGAGAAAGAAAATATGGTTATTCAAGTTTTAATGAGGTTTTTCTCCAAGCCATTGATACTGATATCCCAAATAAAGTTATGAATACACTTAAGTCTAAACCCAAAGCTCTTAATTCGATCTAATTACCTGTATTTTATATTACGAGTTAATAATTTTTCTCTTGCCAAGTATAAAATAAATAAATAGGCCGATACCAAGTATAAGACCTAAATTGAATCGAGATAAATTTGGTTAAGATATAATACGAACAAGTAAGTTACATAAGGATTTTATAGTCGTGCATAATGATTTACTGGGACTGGAAATAACTACACAAGATATCCAAAAACTAACGAATTTACCAATTAAACATAAACCAAAAATTATTATTAATTCAATCAAGAGATTGTTCCAATTATTAATGGAAAAAGTCAAGGGTCCAGAAGGTGCAACTATATTTTTTATGGCTCTAGCTGGAATAGTTAGTAGCTATGTTATTTTTACTTTGTTCATTTTTTCATTTATTTCCTGGTTACCATTTCCATCATGGTTATCCTTTATCGGATTCTGCTTTTTTTCAGTATTTGGAGTACAATTATTTTTAAATATATCCTCAAAAAATAATGCCAAAAAGCTACGCGAAAGTATGACTTATTCCTTAGAAAATCTTTTAAGAGATGTCGAAAGGTTTAACTCAGTAGTGAAAGCTATAGATATTAACGATCAAATTGAAGCTGCAGGTAATGATGGAGTTAGTATCGCTAATAGAAGTAAAGTAATTCAAACTTTGAGAATGACCAGAGACGATTTAGTCCGTGCATTAAAAACTGAAAGAATTATACGAGAAAATAAAGATTTTATTATTAATCAACCAGAACTATTTGCAAGTAATTTAGCAACTTTGACTGCAGTTGATTTTACAGAAGAAGCCACAGAACACGGAAGATTACTCAATGAAGCTTTACAAATTGCTCTTGACGTCCAGCATGAAATGAAAAATTTACAGAGCCAACAATAAAATAAATTCCAACTGCAGCGATTATTTTTTTACAACATATTCATATCTTAATTAAACAAAATACTTCCAGTCTATTTCTTAACCAACTTCTGTCTTAAATATTATTAGAAACTCTTCAGGCTTAATATTTGATATATTTAGATATAAATTACTGTTAAAAATTATTAATTTTTCACTTTTATCTCTTTGAAGAGTGATCCATGAATTGGAAAGAAATAGCTGGAAACTCGGTCCTGGTACCTCACAAACCTATTGGTGTAATTCATTTTTTGGGCGGTGCATTTGTGGCTACTGCGCCCCAAGTGACATATCGTTTGCTGTTGGAGTATTTAGCAGAAAAAGGCTTTTTGGTGGTTGCGACTCCATTTATCAACACTTTAGATCATAGAGCGATCGCTGAAAACGCTCTTCTCAACTTTGAACGCGCACTAGTCAGGTTAGAAGATAGGGGAATTATTAATGGCTACCTTCCCATATACGGTCTTGGACATAGCATGGGTTGTAAGCTTCATTTACTGATTGGTAGCATGCACCCCGTTGAACGCGCTGGGAATATTCTCATATCATTCAACAACTATGCTGCTAAAGAAGCTATTCCTTTACTCGAACAACTTAATTCCACTATAAATGTGGAGTTTACTCCTTCACCAAGCGAAACTAATTCTATTGTGCAAGAACATTATCGGATTCGTCGTAACCTGCTAATTAGGTTTAGTAATGATACTATCGATCAGTCCAACATTTTGACAAAAATTTTACAATCGAGGTTTGGAGAAATGGCAATCGCCAAAACTTTAACTGGAAACCACCTAACTCCCCTCGGTCAAGATATTAAATGGAACCCTGGTAAAGAGTTTAACCCTATAGATGCTGTTGGACAGTGGTTTAAGCAAGAAGTTTACCGCGATTTAAACCAGCTTAAACGCACTCTAGCTTTATGGTTAAGTCCCCTTTCTCCTCCATAAGGATTACATATTAATAACGGTAATGTATTACACTTTATTTTTATGCGACTAAGGGTTATTCTGTATCTTAATCATAAACTTCATAGGAAAATTAGTAGATAGATGTTAAGATATGGAACCTCTAAGCGTGCGAATAAACTTATTTAAACTCAAATACAAGTAAAAATACGGAGTCAAATCCGTCTTTACTCAAGACAATTTGAGTTAAATATGTGACAGTAAAAATAAAGATAACTAAAAATTTACAATTCCTTGGCGGCTCGGCGTATATGTTTCAAATTTTGGTGATAGATGACGATCGTGCAGTACAGATATTATTGAAACGGATGCTGGAAAGACAAGGTTATGAAGTAATAACTACCAGCAACGGGGAAGAAGGTATTGCAAAAGCTTTAGATTATCGCCCAGCTTTGATTATTTGTGATTGGGTGATGCCAGGATTAAATGGATTAGATGTTTGTCGTTATGTAAAAAAAGATTCTAATTTAACAACAACTTTTTTTATCCTACTCACATCTTTAGATTCCATTGCTGATCGAGTCAAAGGTTTGGATGCTGGTGCTGATGATTTTATTACTAAACCTGTAGAACAAAATGAATTACAAGCGCGGGTAAGAGCAGGTTTACGTCTGCATCAAATGAGTCACGAATTAAAAGCACAGAAACAACTTTTGGAAGACGAATTAGCGGAAGCAGCAGAGTATGTACGTTCTTTGCTTCCCAATCCTATGAGCAAACCTTTCAAAATTGATTTTCGCTTCATTCCTTCACAACAATTAGGTGGAGATTGTTTTGATTACTATTGGCTCGATCCAGATTATTTGGCTGTTTATTTGCTTGATACAGCAGGACATGGACTCAAAGCAACTCTCCCTTCAATTTCCGTACTAAATTTGTTACGCTCTCATGCTCTCAAAAGTCTTAATTACTATCAACCAAGTGAAGTGTTGAGAGCACTTAACGATACTTTTCAAATGAATTATAAAAATGACAAGTATTTTACGATCTGGTACGGAGTTTATAACCGAGTTAAAAGAGAACTAATGTACGCAAGTGCGGGTCATCCACCAGCAGTTTTATTATCCAAAAATTCAAAAAATAATCCAGAAGTCAAGTTATTAAAAACTCCTGGAATGCCAGTAGGAATGTTTCCTGAAGCTAAATATATGGATAATTTTTGTACTATTGAAGAGTCTAGCGCGTTATATATTTTCAGTGATGGTGTTTATGAAATCACTATGCCTAATGGTACTGTTTGGAGTTTAGATGCCTTTATTAGGATGCTAGCCGAGTCATCTAATTTTGCGGAGAACAAACTAGAAATAATTATTAACTATTTAAATCAGTTGAATCCCAAAGATGTATTTGATGATGACTTATCAATTCTTCAGATTCAGTTTGACTGATTACTCACAAACTGACAAAAATAGATCACCGAGCTATACAAATATACACAATTACATTTAATAAATCTAAAGATATTTTTATTATCTTGATTTTATCTTAAAATATACCAACATAATGACGATATATTGCTGCCCAGTTTTCTAGAACTTATTCCCAAACGATTAACTTAAAGCTCTGGAAAGGAGAGACTTATCAAATTCTTCGCGGTTAGTGAAAACCTCAAACACCTTATCCATACCAGTTAATTCAAATAAGATTCTAACTTGTTCATTAATCGAACAAATAACCAATTTTTTTTCGTATGCTCTAACTGTTTTAAATGCTAAAACTAAAGCACCTAAACCAGAGCTATCCATAAAACTTACATCTTTAAAATCTACTAAAAATATTTTGGCATCACTTTCCAATAAAGAAGAAACTTCATCACGAAATTCTGGAGATTTACTGGCGTCTAAGTTTCCTTTCGGTTGAATAACTTTGACTCTATCTATCATTTTCTTTAAATGGATTTTTAGTAAGTTTTACATTTATTGAATTTCTATGCCAATGATAATTTATTTTATAAAAAGGTGCCATATATATTTACGCAAATTAAAAGTCATATGTGATACTGGTATATATTAATGCTACTAGAAAAATTTATAACCATAAAACTTAATAACATTTTTTTGAATAAAATAGCAACTATCATAAGTAGTGAGCGATAAAACAAGTTAATTATCATTTCACAGTGAGTAAAATTAGTGTTTTTAAGCTTAATCGCTCATTGTTTAAAAATCATCATAAATATCATGCGATCTCTACGATCGCTAGGTAATCAGTATTTTTTGTGATTTACTTTTTCGATTTTTGACTCATACTTATTAGCGGTGCTTTTTTTCTATTTAATGACTATTCAATGCCTGTTTCATACGTTAATCTAATAAAGTTGCATATATTTATTGAATTCATAAGTAACCATCCAATAAAAAATTTATTTTGATTTCAGAATATTTTAGTTTTTCTACCGACAATAATTAAGTAAAAAAAATTACCACAATGTTGGAAGTGAGTAAATTAATTATTTGGTTTACTGTTCTGCGAAGGGGGTAACTTGTACGCACTTCAGTTATCGGTTAAAATACTGTGCGCGGGCACTTTTAACTTGTCACTATTTCAGCAATGGCTTGTGCAATTAAAGTTTATTTACCACAAGATTCCTATGAAGTTGCAATTTCATCAGGTTATCTTGACGTACTAGGTGAGAAAACATCAACTTTGGGGTTGGGTAAAAAGATTTTGTTAGTATCTAACCCAACCGTATTTGGGCACTATGGAGAGCGGGCAATAAATTCTCTTAAATCTGCTGATTTTGACGTTGCTAGTTGTATTTTGCCCGATGGGGAGCAGTATAAAAATTTAGAATCACTTCAGAAAATATATGATGCTGCTTTAGAAAATCGTATAGAACGCTCCTCAACAATGGTAGCTTTAGGGGGCGGTGTAATTGGTGATATGACTGGCTTCGCTGCTGCAACTTGGTTGCGAGGAATCAAGTTTGTACAAGTGCCCACTACACTATTAGCAATGGTAGATGCAGCGATTGGTGGTAAAACTGGTGTAAATCACCCCCAAGGGAAAAATCTAATTGGTGCTTTCCATCAGCCACAATTAGTACTCATAGACCCGCAAGTATTGGAAACTCTACCAGATCGAGAATTTAGTGCTGGGATGGCGGAAGTTATTAAATACGGCATAATTTGGGATCGAGAATTATTTGATCGCATGGAAGAGTGCGATCGCTTAGATCGAATATCTGCCATAACGCCGGATCTTATCGAATACATATTAAACCATTCCTGCCAATCTAAAGCTGATGTGGTCAGTAAGGATGAAAAAGAAGCTGGGTTGAGAGCAATTCTCAACTACGGACATACAATTGGTCATGCAGTAGAAAGCTTGACTGGTTATAGTGTTGTAAACCATGGGGAAGCTGTTGCAATTGGTATGGTTGCAGCAGGAAAAATAGCCGTAGAGTTGGGGATGTGGAATCCAGAGGAAGCACAAAGACAAGATAGGTTAATTGAAAAAGCAAATTTACCGACCAAATTACCCGCAGGAATTGATATTGAAGGAATTATTGCTGCTTTACAGACTGATAAGAAAGTCAAAGCAGGTAAAGTTAGATTTATTTTACCTACTAGTATTGGTAAGGTTGAAATTACAGATCGGGTTACATCAGAGGTTATTCGTCGGATTTTAGAGCAGATGTAAGTTTATATGTGGGTAACAAGGAACGCGGAAAATCGCGCGCGTTATATTTATCGTAAATTTTGGTCAACATGAAGATATATAAACATGAAGATAAGATGTTTTTTCTTTTAAGACACTGATAATAAGCGTTAATTGGATGGTCATATTGTATTATTTCTGGCGTGAGTTGAAATAAGCCCAAATAATAATGCATGTATTAAAAACTAAGTTGCTTCTTTATGTGCACTGTTGTTATCTGGTACATTACCTGTAGAAGCTAAACCTGCTTTGAAAGGACATGCAGTTTATCAGCGTGCAAAAAAGGAATTACCTAAAGATTTCTATGCTCTCTACAGAATTGTTGATAGGGTTGCTCGTGCTAATGGATATGAAAAAACTCCTTGGCGAATTGTAGTTATTCCACAATATGATATTAACGCGTTTGCTACTAACGTGAATTTAATTGCTATTTATGATGGCATATTAGATCAGTTAGGTGGTGATTCTTCTGCGTTAGCTTGCGTTGTCTCCCATGAAATGGGGCATCATATAAAGCGTCACGCAGCAGTTAGTCTTACAAAAAAGAAAGAGTTGGTGGCTCAAATTCAGGAAGAGACACAGAAAGAAGTACTGGGAGAAAAAAGAGCTGCATCACAGGAAGCCGCAGTAGAATCAGTTGGTGGAGAAGTAGGAAGACGCGCTATCGGTGGAACGTTGGGTAATGTTGTGGGTAATATTTTAGGTGGTGAAAGCCAGAGAAGACACAGAAAATCTGAAAAGCGTATACTTACATTTTGCACCAACAAAAATTGATGTATCTTAATCACTCAGTATTAATAGTAAAAGCTTAATTTAGCGATAAAAAGTAAACAAAATAATGTAGCTTTATTGTGCCATTTTTAAGCTTTCCGTGGTTTATACGGTTAGGTGCAAGATCTGAGTATAAAGAGAATAGTAGAGCAAAAGACACAAGAGTTAGAGCAACGGATAGCGAAACAAAGCCGAAAAAATGAATTTGAAGCTGACGAAGTTGGATATTTAGCTTCTGTGAGAGCAGGTTTTGAGCCAGAAGGATGTTTGCGAGTCATGGAAGTTTTAGGTCGTATTCCAGGAGCGGAGTTTGATACCGATCATCCTGCTGTACCAAAAAGAATCGAGGGAATTAAAGCATTAATGGTAAAGTATCCTCCCAAGGATTTGACTGCTGAAGGTAAAGCAAAATTGTCTAAAACTCAACCTTTGAGCTATGAATTATCCAGGGATAAAGTATCTTTGAAGGTTAATTCTATTCGTGGGGGTTCAGCAGGAGCTGATATAGATGAAATGTTCGGAGACTAATTTTTTGGTGATTTGTTATCTTTACCTTGTAAATCCCCAATCTTTAATTCACGATCGCCCAATCAAAAAACTATCTCGTAAATGAAAATCTGCTTGTTTTCCACAATGCTTCAAAGCCCAATAAGTTATTCTTCCATCTTTGTCTTTGATAACCGTTGTAACCGCAAGATCTAAATCTTGTTCTGCTGTAATGATTTGACCTAAATCTAATTCCAGTATTAATTGTAAAGAATCAGGTTGATGTTGAATATTAAAAGGAAGCAATTGTATTGCAGTTTCTTCTTCCATCCCTTGACGATAGTTGTCAAATTTATAGATGTTCCAATGTCCTGACGGGGAAAGATTAAATTCCCAGTACTGGGGAGAACCATTAATTCCCAAGAAAAATTCAAAACATGTTTCTTCCCAGAGTTCGTTTTTACGCTTTGGGATATCTGCAGCTTTGGGAATGTGGATATTGTTTAAGTCCCCTTGGAGCACAAAATCAATAGTCAGTATATTATTATTGCGGGCTACACTACCTGTAATTTGTAAATCTGGGGTTAAACTGTTTGGGAACGCTCGTAAAGAAAAATTTTCTTCTTTTATTTCTTCTTGATTTTGAATCATTCCATTTCTCCGATAATTGCACGAATATCTGTTTCCTGAGATTCGATACTCTCGGTTAACTTGAACTGCACTAAGGCTCTAGCAAGGTTATGTTCTGGATGTTTGACCTTGAAGTAAACATTACCTGCTAAATAGTCTGTGAAAAATCTCAGTCCTAACTCGAATGCAATGAGGCGAATTGCGTCGTATATATACTCGTAATCTTTTTCGGTGAGAAAATCCTTTGCAATTGAAAAGTATCCCTGCAAAATCGACTTACAAACAACAGTATCAAATACTACTGATTGCCACTCTGCCGTTTCTTCTCCCAAGGGATTGCATCCAGAGCGGAGACAGTCACCAATATCATAATGAACTAATCCGGGTTTGACAGTATCGAGGTCAATGACACCGATCGCTTGCCCAGTTGTAGTATTTATCATGACATTATTAACCTTAGGATCGCCGTGAATCGGACGCAAACACAGATGTCCTTGTTCTAAAGCATTTTCTAGAATATGTGCCCAACTTTGGCGATCGCGCACAAATTGTAGACAATATTCAACTTCAGGGGATTTTGGTGCAGGGTTTTGGTTTACGACAAGGTTATATTGTTGCAGATAACTGGGAGTAACATGAAAACCCGGAAGAGTATCGGCTAATTTTTCAGTGGGTAAATCATTAATAAGATTGTGAAACATTCCCAAAGCATAACCAACTTCGTAAGCGTGTTGATTATTTTTGATTGTGTCGAAGGTTGTACCTGCTTCTATAAAACTAATTGCTCGCCAAAACGATCCATCAGTATCGATTAAGTAATCTCGATTATCCTTTGTTAAAAATACCTGCGGTACTTCCCAACGACGATTAATGTTATTTGAATCACTTTGTAAACGTTGGCGAACGTGATTACTAAAAATACTCATGTTCTGCATTACCAATTGTGGTTGACGAAACACATTGGTATTGACCCGTTGCAAGATAAAATGCTTATCTTCCAAAGAATCTAAAGTGACAAGGTAAGTACCGTTGATGTTACCATGTCCAAACTCTCGGACATCGATAACTTTACCTTGGGGTTTAAATTGATTGGCAATTTTGATCGGGTTACTCAAAGTTGTATCTTGTTTATTAAGGTGTATTTTGCAAAACAGATGTTTCACAAAGAAATATTTGATTTTTTATAAATATATATCCCACCGCAGATAGAACCAATACAAACTTGCAACATTTGTTACCAGTTGTCAGTTTATGGCTAACGCCACGCCCTTACGGGCTACAGTTACCAGTT
>JGI1201J43222_100238_pt1 | contig 16513 bp, 18 predicted proteins | sample MastesBC008_FD_43222 | JGI IMG/M metagenome (IMG submission 43222) | reverse complement strand
AGAAAAATTATTTATTTAATTCAAAAGTTTGATTTAGTTTGATTGAATTCGTGTCCATATTTACAAATTAAACCTTTACTTGCAACTAAACCAAGATTGTAAGATTCTTAATTATCCGCCTTCGGCGGAAGGCAGAAGTACGAGGGCAGAGGGCAGAAGGAAAAACCTGGTATAAAAACTAAAACTTCTTGCCTATTACTAACGTAACGCTGCGCTAACCGCCACTGGGGTTTAAAACCCCACCGTCTTACGGTGTCCACAATTAGTTGGGGTTTAAATCCCCATCTAATTGAACTTCTGCCTTCTGCCTCCTGCCTTCTGCCTTTTTTAATCCAAATTGTCCTTAAAATAAACGCTTGTGTTTCCCTAAGTTTATTGATAAAAATTCTCAATTTACTAGGAAAGTGATTGTTAACATCATTTACAAATAAGTTTCTGCAACCAAGCTATTCAATAATGTTAAAAAGTAATTGGTTTGCCATTTTCGGTTTTTCAAGTCCCATTTATTAAAAGGAGTAAATATAGTGAACTGGGTCAAAGTTCTTTCTCAAGAATCTCTAGCACCAGGTGCGCGAGAAGTTGTCAAGGTTGGCAAACAAGCTATCCTGATAATTAATCACTCTGGTGAAATCTTTGCCGTGGATAACAAATGTCCTCATCTCAAACTATCCCTAAAAAAAGGTAAAGTTACAGATGATGGTGCTATTGTATGTCGTTGGCATCGTAGTGCTTTCGATCTCCGCAGTGGAGAAGTTAAAGAATGGTGTACTTTCCCACCTGTTGTTGGTTCTATGATGGGTAAGATGTCAGACCAAAAATCACTTCCTGTATTTCCCACCCGTATAGAAGATGGAAATATTTTGGTTGGTTTGGAAGAATAAAATATAGTTCCACCTGCGATCGCATTTGCAGGTGGCTGCTAAGTTTAAATTTTGATTTAGTTTAAATTTTGATTTGAGATTTTGCTTTAAAGGAAACGGGGAAAAGAGAACGGGGAATAGAAAAACATCCTAAAAATTATGTCGACTGCTATATTTGCTTATTCTGATTTTCCTACAGGTGTAAAAAATAGTATTCAAATTAATTTGAAATAGTTGTTTGCATAAGTAAATACCCATGTATTAAGTTTCATTTACTCCCAGAATATATTCGCAATTACCCTGACTTAACCTAGAAAAATTCAGTTTCCATCTGGTATTAGAGTGGCATCTAAGCTCAGAAAATTGCACAATAAATGCAGTTGACCCCCGATAGTTCGTATCTACCAATGCCTCCCTTATTAGCCGATACTAAAAACCTGCTTTCCGACTTAATTGCCCATTATTCCTCCAAAGTAGATTATTTGATGATTCGTTTGGAAGAATCTGAGGGGACAGATATATTGCTGCGTGGCGATAAAGTCGAAACTCTCAGCGAAGGTATTTCTGTTGGCGGACAAGTTCGCGCCTGTTATCGAGGAGGATGGGGATTAAGTAGTTTTAATCAGTTGGCGAGTTTAAAAGAACGGATTGAAGAAGCGATCGCCTCTGCACGAATGGTTGGAGATGAGGAAACTATCCTTGCTCCCATCGAACCAATTCGAGCAGTATGCCATATTCCCCTAACAGGTACCAATCCCCGTCAAATAGCCCTTTCTGATAAAAAACAATTATGTATTGATTATGCCGATTTACTGAAAAGTGTGGATGGTAGAATTACTACAACTTCCGTACGTTATGCAGATAGCAACCAAAATGTAACTATTGCTACTAGTGAAGGTGCTTTAATCGAACAATCTTGGGTTGACATGGAAATGCGCTTTGCTGCAACCGCCCGCAATGGTGAAACTGTGCAAACAGGAAGAGAAACAACTGGTTCGCGCAAAGCCTATGAAGATTTAACAGGTTTGGAAAAACAGGTAAAAAGTGCAGCACAAAGAGCAGTTTCGGCTCTATCTTTACCATCGGTTAGGGGTGACGCTTACACCATTGTGATCGATCCAATTCTCAGTGGTTTATTCGTACATGAAGCCTTTGGACATCTTTCTGAAGCAGACATGGCTTACGAAAACCCAGACTTACTGGAAGTAATGACCATTGGAAGACGCTTTGGTCCTGAAGAATTGCAAATTTTTGATGGAGCTGCACCTTTGGGACATCGGGGGAGTTATTTCTATGATGATGAAGGAACCCCCGCAACAACAACACAATTGATTAAAGATGGGGTTTTGGTGGGACGTCTTCATTCGAGGGAAACAGCAGGAAAGTTAGGTGAAGCCCCAACAGGTAATGCTCGTTGCTTGGATTATCATTATGCGCCAATTGTTCGCATGACCAATACTTGGATCGAACGGGGAAAGACACCTGTTGCAGATTTGTTCGCTGATATTAAAGAAGGAGTTTACGCCCGTAATTGGTTGGGTGGAATGACCAACGGTGAAATGTTCACCTTTAGTGCTGGGGAAGCATGGATGATTAGAAATGGCAAAATTGCTGAACCAGTTAAGGATGTAACCCTTTCCGGTAATGTTTTCCAAACCTTAGGAGATATTGAAGCGATAGGAGATGACTTTTACTGGGATGAATCCGGTGGTTGCGGTAAAGGTGGTCAAAATGGCTTACCGGTAGGTTGCGGAGGTCCGAGTTTGCGTATTAAAGACGTCGTTGTGGGTGGAGAGGTCGCTTAATCTACGCACTAAAGTAATTGATTGACCTTGCTTGCATTACAGTATGGGTCTTATACCGACCGAGTTAAGTTGGGGTAGTTCAGGAAATAGAGGAAAGGAGAAACAAATTTTTCTTCTTCCCTCTATTTAGCTAGGAGATTCGTACATTAATGATTCATTCACCAACAATTCATTCACCAAGTACAAATCGTACAAAGCGACGAACTTTGATATTTTCACCTAATACGGAGATTGCTTGATTTACTCGTTGTGCAACGGTGATATTGTGCTCCCGCATATAAGGTTGTTCCATCAAAGACATTTCTTTCAAGCGTTTTTGAATTCTTCCTTGAACGATTTTTTCTTTGATATTGTCTGGCTTATTCGCTAAATCATCCCGTCCCATTTCAATAGCTTTTTCGCGATTGATAATGTCGTTGGGAATATCAGAGATGTTTATATATTCAATATTGGAATAAGCCGCGATTTGCATAGCGATGTCTTTCACCAAGATTTGAAAAGCTTCAGAACGAGCGACAAAATCTGTTTCGCAATTAACCTCGAGCAAAACACCAACTTTAGCGCCAGTGTGAATATAGCTTTCAATTAATCCTTCTGCTGTAATTCGTTCGCTTTTATTCACCGCAGATGCAATACCTTTTTGACGCAACCATTCAATAGCTTTTTCAACATTACCATTGGTTGCTTGTAGCGCTTTTTTGCAGTCCATCATCCCAACACCAGTTTTTTGGCGTAGTTCCCGGACAAGTTGTGCAGATATGTCTACCATCATAGTTTTAAGTATTTAATTGTAGGTGTTTGATTTTGGTATGTAGAGACGTACCAGAGGCTGAACCGCACCTACGGTGTTTGCACGCGCTTACAGCGAACATCCGCGCTTGATACGTTCAAACGCCGACGCCGCAGGCTCTGGTACGTCTCTCTACAACGAATCTATCTACTTATCAGCCCTTACAGGTAACGGTGTTTCTAACACTTCCATCAACAACTCCAAGCGTGATGGACGAGATAGTAAGGGAATCAAGTTAGGTAAAGAGTAGTAGTCACCTTTGAAAGTAAAGCTGTCTACAGGAATTTGTTTTTGCTTTAATTGGTTTTCCAAATAGCCATAAGCACCACCCACTTTAACTATGATGACGTTTGGTATTGTAGCCAAGTCTCTCTGATAAGCTGTGTATGCTTGGGTAAAATATGGCTGAGTATTTTCACCCTCGTCAGTGACGATGATGATTTGTTCCACCATTTGCTTTTTCGAACGCATAACTTCCAAAGCTGCACCAATACTGGTACCTCCACCAGAAAAGATATGTTCAAAAGCTTTTTCCCAATCAGATAGTTCTTTACCTTGAGCTTTGACAGGATAAGCAATGGTATCAAATGCGTAAACAAACAAGTCAGCTTCTGTAATCCCAGAAATCAAAGCTGCGATTTGCTTACCAACATCCAGAGCTACGTCCATACTTCCGGATTTATCCACAAACAAAGCAGTTGATTTGCGAATTCTACCGCGCTTTTTCACCTGTTCGTTGGCGACTTTTTCTAACTTTTGAGCAGTCGCAGCATCTACCTGGGTGACGTCAGCAGCTACACGAGCTTTGAATGCACTTACCCGCTTACTCTTACTTGCTTCCTCTAACTTTCCATCAATCAAAGCTTTAACTTGAGGATGTTCCATTGCACCCCGCGCTTGCAAGGATTTAAGGTTATTAATAACCTCTTGAGGAGACATGGAGTTAATTAACGCTACTAATACAGTAGGTGTTAACTGCTTCACTGTACCAATTGCAATGGTGTAAGGAATATTGTGTTCGACAATTAAAGCAGCTTGTTCTACAGGTGTTTCAGCTTTCGCCAACTGCTTGAGGATGTATGCAAGACTGTCCTCTGGAGGTTCATCTTTAAACAAAACCTTGTCTGCACGCTGACTGGGCTTAATATGCAAACTTGCATACAGATGCTTCATTGCTTTACGTCCCCGCAAAGCTGCGCGATCAAAGAATTTGCGATCTATTTCCCGCGCTTTCAAATAACGAGTTACCGCAGTACGTGCAGAACGAGGAACTTTACCTCGATGCTGCTTCATAAAGTCTACAATGCGCGCTACTTGATAAGGTGGGAATTCTTGCAACATCACAAAACCTGCATCGCGATGTTCTGTAAGGTTACTTGTGAGCAAATGTCCTAAAAATACTTCCTTATGGTCGCGGACATCACCATTATGCTGATACCATACCGCCAAATGTCCATAAAAGAGTGGATCGAGTTCCACCATTAATTTGTGGAATTCTGTAACTTTGTCTAACTGACGATGAGGAGTTGTTAGCAAGCTATTGAGAAGTTCCAAACGTAAATCGCGTTCTGCTGTATTCATCTTACTACCTCCTAAAACGAAGCGAATTTTCAAGACGTAATTTATGGAAAGTACTTATTACATCTTTCTTGGAAGTAGATGTCGCACGCAGCGAGTGATTTATATAATCATCTATATAATCACCGCGCAAGTTTAGGGAGCCTTGTGTTTATTGCAAACGTGGAAGTTTTGCGTATGTAAGCTCTCTTTGTGAGGGCGCGGCAACAACTACTGTTAATATAAAAATCTCAGTTTAAAGGCTTTATGTTGGGTTGAAGCCAGTTATTACGAGCCTCCCAAGACATGAGTAAATCTTGAGTGTAATATTGCAATGGTAAGTACTTGTTGTCATAAGCATCAACTAAGCCATTTGTTAACTGCAATATTGAATCTTGGTGACGGTTAACCAAAAGATAATCTCGTACTACCCAAACCCAAAACAGAGTAATTGTTTCGTGGTAACCACTATTTTTTGTAGTCTTAATACCCATCGCAGCGTTATAACGCTTTATGTTGTTACGAATTTCCTGAATTGCTTCTTGCTCGTTATAGTGGATGAGATACCACAATGTAATGGTTAAATGTGCACTGTGATTCCATTCACTTCGAGACAAAGTACAATTATTGAACGCAGTTACCAAAGCTTCTATTTCATTTTCAGTTTGGTATTTACCATTTTGATATTCATCATATTCATGACTCATTATTGATTACTTCAGACTGATTGCTTCAGAGATACTTTTGCTCCTGTAGCCTCTAATTTTTGCTTGATATTTGCAGCTTCATTATAAGCGGTCGCAAATATTACAGTTTTGGGAACTGATTCAACGAAATCTTTTGCTTCTCTCAATCCTAAACCAGTAATTGCTCGTACCTCTTTTAAAATTGCAATTTTTTTGTTTGGAGGTACTTCTTCTAAAACAACATCAAATACTGTATCAGTTTCTATTTCATCTTCGATTATTTGAAAATAAGCAGAGTCATCTATTACTGACGGTTGAATTAGAGAACGTGGAGAAGCATCAACATTAAAGGTATCTTCGATTTTCTTAACTAATTCAGCAGTTTCAAGTAGGGTTAAATCTTTCAACTGCTCTAAAATTACAACAGTTTTGCTAGACACAATCCAAACCTGTAGTCCATCTATATAAAAAACTTTCTTGCAGAAATCAAATTAATTATTATCAATTATGTTGATTAAGCTTGAGCAAGCTGCATCTTAATTAATTTAATTTCTTTTTTATTACACTGTCGTTTACTTGCAGCGTAAATTTTGCGATGATAATTCTTAACGGCTAATTTTTCATTGATTACTATTCTCAGTAAAACATCTCTAGCAGCATCAAAAATCAAGTCTTTAAAAGTTATCAAATACCAGATATCATTAATTTTTTGATACTGATGATAATTATCTATCACTAATAAATCATCACGTTTTTTAGGAGCTTCTTTTTTCTGCTTCTGAGCTATACAAAGAATACCTGTTTCTGGATGAACGTATAATGCTTCACGCCAATAATTAGCCAAAGAACGTTCATTAATTCGTTCGTAAGGTAATCCATCGATTAACACTACATGAAGTTCTACAAAGCTCCAAACATGAGAAAGAATATGCTGTCCAGAGAGTCCTCTTGGATCGAGTTTGTAACACAACTCACTGTAAACCTTATTCCAAGGCTGTCCTACTTTGGAACGCAACCAACGATGTAATGGTCCAAGATGATCAGAGAAATACTTAGTCTTATTTCTAGGCTTGATGATATATTGACTTAATAAACCATCTTCAGTAGCATCAGCGGTAATCTTATCCAAACATTTTCTATAACCACTGTGCTTTCTTAAACTTATTCTCAATCCACTACGGGGACGTTCAATAACAATCTCTCCCAAACGATGTTCGCTCATAGCTTGGATTATTATTTGGGTCTTTAACTAAACTTTTACTGATATTGGTTAACTGGTAAATTAGATATTCTAATAGAGAAATTTTGTTCTCTTTTGTAATAAAGTTTAAGAGCATTTTTCTCACCTTTTATAAATATAAATAAATGTATTTAATAAGATTAATATTGATATAGATATTCCAGTGAAACTTTCATTTTATCTTTTGGTATTAATAATCGACCAATAGTCAAATGAAGTGCGTTTCTGTGTAATGGATTTAGACCAAGTTCAACTCGAATCTCATCCAACTTCGGGCAGTAAACATTTATCCATACATGCCTACCATTTTCCCACCATAAGTAATTTGAATATCTAAAATTTATTTCTACCCCTTCGTATTTACCCCAAAGAGATAAATTGGGAGGTTTCTCTCCTCTATTCCAGGTAATATGAGCGCCAGAACGCGAGCCTTTATTAACTGCAATACCCCATCTTAAAAGTAACCAAAGGTAATAGTTAATTATTTCCTCGTCACATTTGAGAATACCCCAAAAGGGCTCGGATGTTTCTGTTTTGTTGTAGTCGTAAAAAATGACCCCTGTAGAAGAGAAACTATAGTATTCTGAAGGTTTCATTTTATTACTCATGATGATGATTTTTAATCACCCCACGCAAGTTAAAAAAGCTGTTTGTTCATACATAGGATTTGCACCTACGAACTCTTTCGAGTTACTTGAGCCAGAATCAAGCGCCTTCAACTACTAGGCTAGTATGTAAGCTTTTTTTGTTAGGGCGCAGGATGAAAATATTGTTTCTTCAGTACTTGTTATGTTTAACTAATAATTAAAGATTAATTTTTTTACCAGCGCTAGACATATAGTAGATAAACTCTATTACCTAATCACCAATCCCCAATAGCCAATCCCATTTTTAAAACCTCGTATAAGTTAAAAAAGCTGTGACATAGCTACCGCTCTTACTCAAGATAACCTGAGCAGTGGGCACGCATTACGCATCTAACGTGAGACTTGTAATGCTTCGCTCTTTCGGTCACCCGAATTCTGCTACCTTAGGGTCGTTATAGTTACGAAAAGTATGTAAGCTTTATCGGTTAGGATACGAGGCGTAGTTTTTATATTCCACGCAAGTCAGCAAAGCTATAAAATAACCTTCGTTTGCTCTACCAATTGAGCTACATCTCCATTAGTGGAGATGATGGGAATTGAACCCATACCACAACGATTAAAAATGGTATGTAAGCTTCACAAATTAGGGCGCGGAAATTATGTAAAACTATTTATTTATCTCGTTCTTGTGCAAGCTATTAATTCACAATCATTTTTGTCATTTTGCGCAAGTCAAAAAAGCTTTTTTTATGGTACCCTTGGCAGGAATCGCACCTGCAACCTCTTGATTGGAAGTCAAGCGAGCTACTGTTGCTCTACAAAGTGTGTAAGCTTTTTAAGTTAGGGCGCAAAATGAAATGTCTGTATGAGAAATCGAAAAATCAAAATTAATTAAACACTCCGCGCAAGTTAATAAAGCTGTGAGTTCATACACAGGAATTGTTAGCGAAGCGTCTCCGCTAGGAGAAACCTGTTACCAGCCAGTTAATAGCCGAATGCTCTACCTATGAGCTAGTATGTAGGCTTTCTAAGTTAGGGCGCAGAGTGAATTTTTTATGATTCTATGTAACTTACAAAAGCTATATACTTAATGTTCGTAAATATATTACTTTTTTTATAGAATCAATAACAAATAAATTTAATTGCTTGCCTTATATATATTTAATTTTCGTGGTTCTGTTTTATGATTTTTACTGATCTGAAATCTAGTTAACAATACATTAAACCTAAAATCCAAAATCTATTTTCTATTATTTTAAATAGTTCCACACAAGTTAGAAAAGCCTTGAATATTACATTCGCCTATACCAATTTGGCCACCTCTCCATGAGTGAAGAGGGTGGGATTTGTTAGCGCAAGCGTGCCGAAGGCATACCTGCATGTTCATTTCTGAACAAATGTATGTAAGCTTCACCTGTTAGGGTGCGGAACTAATTTTTTTAGTTTCAATTTTGTAGTTTTTAGCTTAAAGTTTCAAGTTCTATATTTAAATTTTCAACTCAAAACTTTCTAACCATAAACTGCTTCTGGTCTTACTATCAGATCGCCACTTGGTCTGCGGTCAATTACGTAAGATTCAAAACTTATTAAATTCACATCAAAATGCTGTGCTAGTCTTTCTTTAATCGCAACATCACTCATGTTTGAGTCTAAACTAATTTGACTTTGAGTAATGTCATAAGAACGACCTTGAAATCTAACATGAATCATTTTAAAACCTCCTGATAGTTAATAATTGGGAGGTGAAAATTTGAAGAAGAACTTCAGTGCTTTATCTCTCGTTATTAATATACTACTTAAATACTACATTGCTGTCAATACCCCAGAATAAATTTTTTCTATTTTCGCTGTAATTGCCTTATTACAAAGTTTCCCGCAGCTTATTAGATGTAGTACACATTAGCAAGCAATATTGGAAGTATGAATAACAGGTATCCATCGACTATTGATATGTTCGCCCGTCGTCAAAACCTTTATTGTTTTGAGTGTTTTATTTGTTCTCTTCCTTCCACCCGTTGCTTTCCTATTCATCTATCCGATCCATGTTGGAATTATCCTCAATGGAAGGATTTATCTCACCAGCTTGAGGAGGATTCAAAATTTCGGAATCAGATGAATTCATATTATCTTCAGCCGCATTATCTTCAGAACTAAAACCATTTTCAAAAGAAGGAACCATTTCATTATTTTGGGTGGGAATTACTGGCTCAGACGAGTTCTGATTGTCTGAGTTCTGATTTTCTGAGTTCTGATTTTCTGAGTTCACGTCACTTAAGTCCACATCACCTAAATCCACATTTCCCTTGGGAAATAAACTATCTTCCTCAACTGAAGGAGCATTTTCATCAACTTCAGATGGAACTCCTTGTTCGGGTTGAGAGAAGTTCCCATCACCTCCAACTACATTACCTTCAGAAGTTGAATTATCGTTAGCAGAGGGAGTTGGTTCATTTTCAGGCTGGGATAAGTTAGTATCACCTTCAATTACACTATCTTCGGTTGGAAAGACTTCAGGATTTGAAGTTTCGTCAACAGGAGGATTTTCACTCGTATCTGGTACTACTGGTTTTTCTTTCTCTGCAGTAATTTGCTGCATCAATTGTTCAATGATTTCCACTTGCTGAAAATCACCTTGACTGCGGAAGCGATCGCCAGCACGTTTGAAAGCAGACTTTGCTTTTTTTATTTCGCCTTGGTTGTACCAAGTTACTCCCAAATTGTAATAAGCCTGAGGGTTATTGGGGTCATTATTAATTGCTTGTTTGTAAATTGCAACTGCATTCTGGGTTCGACCCTGAATCACCTGAAGACTGCCGATATTATTATATGCTTGCGTGTTTTTCGGATCTAGCTCTATAACTCGTTGATAAGCTGCGATCGCATCTTCTAAATTACCGGCGTTTTGCTGCGCGATTGCTAAATTGAAATAAGCGTTAGCATTTTCATTGTCAAAGTTAACTGCTTGTTGATAAGCTGCGATCGCCTCATCCAATCTACCTTGTTCGTAGAGTACTAGTCCCAAATTATAGTAGGAAGATGCCATGGTCGGTGCTACTACCAAAGCTTGACGGTAAGCAGTAATTGCAGCTTCGCTTTGCCCTTGTTTTTGTAAAGCCAAACCTAAGTTATAGTAGGCTTCAGCAAGATTAGGATTTATGCGAATTGCTTCTGAGTATTCTTGTACCGCACTTTCCAAGCGATTGGTTTCTAGAAGAATGTTACCGAGATAATTGCGAGCAGCAGCAAAATTTGGATCGCGTTGTAAAGCTTGACGGAGTGCAGACTCAGCACCTTCTAAATCTTTGCGATTGTAACGCATGACTCCCTGTTGGTAAAAACTAGCAGCTTTTAAATCCGTATTTGCTGGTATGGTCTGTGCTAATAGTTTACTTTCTGGTCGCTCAGCAAATATTTGCCAACCCAAACTCAAAAACACAGAAGTACACAAAATTGCTATTTTCCGACAGAAGTAAATATGCGGATCCTTTTTTTCATTTTTGTGAGACATGAATGCTAGACCTACCATTATTGCTTGATGCTATAAAGTCAGGGTACCCAGCAAAGTCTTAAAAATTTATATTCTTGTAAAGGATTCTGTGTTTTGGCGTTGCTTTAGTTTTTTATTTGCTACAGAGAACTTTTTGTTTTAAAAATAAGGCTTGTTCTCCTAATGCAAAAACAATAAAAGTTTGAACTAAATTATTTTCTGTGAAAAATGGGGATATTAATAATAACGGAAAAAATATCTTAGTTATTACCAGGATAGTAAGAAATTTCTTGTAAGATAATCTATCCAAAGTTTTATTACCATTATTAATTTTATATTTCTAGTGAAAGAAGCCTAGTCTTTGGAATATCGGTAAGAATTTAGAAAGAACATAAGATTCTATAAAAGTAAAAACACTTATTACGGAGGTAAATATAGTGGCACTCATTCATTGGCAGCCTTTCCAAGAAATGGAGGCTTTGCGAAGAGATATGAATCGTTTATTTGATAGTCTATCTGCAACACAAGAGCAAAGCATGATGCAGCAAATGACATTTTTACCTGCTGCAGAGATGGAAGAAACCGAGAATACAATTAATTTAAAGTTAGAAATTCCTGGTGTGGAAGCTAAGGACTTGGATGTACAAGTTACCAAAGAAGCTGTAATAATTAACGGCGAACGCAAATCAGAATCGAATTCGAAGCAGAATGGTGTAACTCGCTCTGAGTTCCGTTACGGTATGTTTAGTCGCACTATTCCTTTACCAAACTGGGTAGATAATACGAATGTTAAAGGTAATTATAAAAACGGTATTTTGAAGTTAGAACTACCTAAAACTGAAAAACAAAATATTAAAGTTAGCAAAGTAAATATTAGTTCGGCTAGCTCGAGTAAAGACTGTCAAGTTAACGTAGAAAATTGTTAGTAATTGCCTCCCATGAAGACGTAAAATATAAAGTGTCACATACGATTAAATATTCATAATTGTGGCTAAGGTTACTCTGTGCTAATAGCTTTATGCACGATTACGTGTATTTTTCAAAACAATTTCTTTCAAAACAATTTCTTTCAAAATATTTGCTTTTGGGGTATTTGCTTTCAAAATATTTAGCGATCGCACAATAACTCCCTTTGCACAATAACTCCCTTCCCCGTGTAACATTAGTTATTTGATTTCTATCTTTATATTCAGACACTTGGATTTATTTTAATCGGTATTATTGGGAGGCTAAGGGAGTAGCAATTCTTGGAGAAAAAACAATACTACGAAAAGCTTCGGTGAGGAAGTAATTAAGGGTGAGCGATGGGGGATTGGAAGTTTTAAATACTAGAAGTTTTGAATTCTAAAAGTTTTGAATTCTAAAAGTTTTGAATCACTTAATTAACAGTCTCTAATTTACAAATCCTTTTCTCTCATCTGTATTTTCCTCTTTTTCCACTCCCCCCAGCTTCCCTTACTTATGCGGATATCGCCTTCCCCCTCACGACTTCCTTTCTAAAAAACATGGTTGCTTTGGTTTCAGTACTTATCGCTATTAGCTTATCCCTACTTATCACTCGCACTGCAACCGAGGCGCTTGCTTTGACCGGACTCTCACGTCCTGCAGCTGCATTTCAAGCACGTTCGGCGTTTACTGGTTCTGGTTTCACTACTGATGAGTCAGAAAAAGTTATGAACCATCCAGTGCGACGCCGTATCATTATGTGGTTGATGTTCTTTGGAAATGCCGGTATTATCACTGTTATTTCTTCCTTAGTACTGACTTTTATTTCCACTGCTGGTTTTGATGAATGGCTACCTCGCTTATTGCTACTTTTACTTGGAATTGGATTTTTGTGGATAGTGGCGACTAACTATACTTTTAACCGCTTTTTAACCCGTTGGGTAAGAGTAGCTTTGAAGCGTTGGACCGATCTAGATGTGCGAGATTATGCCAGCTTATTACACCTCAAGGGTGATTATCAGGTCATGGAAATGGAGGTAAAAGCGGGGGATTGGCTCGCAAATAAAAGACTTGAAGAACTGCATTTGCGGGACGAAGGTATTGTTATTTTGGGTATCGAGCGACAAGACGAAACTTATATTGGCGCACCCCATGCTTCAACCTGTATTTCTCCGGGCGATTCACTTATTCTTTATGGACGCAAATCAGGTTTAACGGAATTGGACAGCCGCGATGCTGGTATAGTAGGGGAAAGAGCGCATCAAGATGCGATCGCAGTGCAACAAAAAATTGAGCAAGAACAAGATAGTCAAGATATTTTTTCTCAAAAACAGAATCATCAAATTCAGAGTTGAGGTAGTTGACTATCCTAGTCTTTATTATTTATTCCTTACTTACGTACGGCAAAATCAACATCGCATCACCAAAGGAATAAAAACGATATTTCAATGCGATCGCTTCTTGATAAACATCTAGTAATCTCTGTCTACCAATTAAAGCACTAACCATCATCATTAAACTCGAACGCGGTAAGTGAAAGTTAGTAATTAAACCGTCGATCGCCTGCCACTTATAACCCGGATAAATAAAGATATCAGTTTTTCCCGTGAATGGTTGAATTTCACCACCAATTGCAGCACCTTCCAAAGAACGGGCGACGGTCGTCCCCACGGCGATTACCCGACCCCCAGCAGCTTTTGTCTGACGAATTTTCTCTACTGTTTCCCTAGGAACATCAATCCATTCTTCATGCATTTTATGGGTAGTAACATTCTCTACCTCTACCGGACGAAAGGTACCCACACCAACATGAAGAGTAACAAAGGAGCTACCTATCCCTTTTTGCGATAACTTTTCTAAAAGCTCTGGTGTAAAGTGTAATCCAGCAGTTGGTGCAGCTACAGCCCCTGGATTTTTTGCATAAACAGTTTGATATTGCTCGCTGGCTGCTTTTGTATCAGTAATATAAGGAGGAAATGGAACTTCACCAAACTTATCCAAACATTGCAGTAATGAAACATCAGAAGGTAGGTCAAATTGTAACAAGCGTCCTCCGGTAGCTTCATCTGTTTCGAGGACTTTAGCTGTTAAAGAATTAGGAAAAGTTCCCCCTCCATTTTCCGGTTGATTTCCACCTGTAGTAAAAATAATTTTTGTTCCTAGCTTAAAGCGTTTCCCCGGTTTAACCAAAGCTAACCAACAATTAGATTGTTGCTCTTGTAAAAGTAAGACTTCCACCTCCGCACCGGTAGACTTGCGACCGTATAATCTTGCTGGGATAACCTGGGTATTATTCATGACTAATAAATCGCCAGGTTTCAATATTTCTGGCAGATCTCGGAAAATATAATGTCCGTTAGCTTTTTCCTCTTCTGCACTCAGGGTATTTACTAGTAATAACTTTGAACTATCTCTAGGTACTACGGGATTTTGAGCAATGAATTCGGGCGGCAATTCGTAATCATATCCTTGCAAATTAAAATCTAATTCGTGGTTTTCCCGTAGTAAATCAGGAGTGTGTTGCTGCATTTATTTGAAAATTTTATGGAATAGTGGGTACTTCAGCTTTTCTTCGTCAATGCATTATCTCGGGTTATCCCTTAGTTGCATCCATAGATTTTCGGATTAATACCATTAAGTATCACGTAAATACAATTATAAAAATTGGGTAAAACTCCCCATCAAAAAACGGGGACATTTACCCTACCGGTTCATGGGGTTGATTGAGGAATATATAAATGTAGGATTGGCTTTGATCCCTAGTACCAAGATGGAATATTTGTATTACCTGGCTAACGCCAGTCTCTCTTTGAGGGTAGTTCAATTCTTGCATTCCAGACCTGAGATACCCGTTGCTTTCATCACTGTTATTCATCAAATAGATGGTTGGGTGGTTAGAATTAAGCTCAGACGTGAAATCTCGGTCGATGAAGATCGCAATTTTAGGGCATTCTTAAATGAATTAGGAATTACCTATGAGCCACCAATGCGCGTGCAAATGGCACTTTGGAGTTTAGAAACAGGACAATGTCCTGTTGATGTAATGCGTCGTTACCAAGTGGCGGTTGTGTCACACGGCAGTCCAGAAAAAGAAGAAATTGAAGCATTCAGGCAGCAATTTGTACGAGGATTGGGATATTGCCCAGAGACATTAGCATGATACCAGCACTTTTGACAAGTAGTAGCACGAGAATCATTGATGACTGGTAATTGGTAATTGGTAGTAGCAGAATTGTTTTCTGTTTTTGGTTACTTGTTACCATTCATATCATCTATATTTAAATCAAATGCTCCTGGAATATATTCTTCTAAATTGAATTGATATTCTTGCGTTGACGAACTGGCTAGTACTTCCTTCCCAATGATTTTTTTGACTGTATGCTGATTTGGTTTTGGCTGAAATTTAACAATAGCCACATCAAATCGACATGGAAGATCCGCTAGATTTGAATTTTGGGCTAAATAGATTTGGGCTGTGCGCCAAATTTTACCCTGTTTTCTTCGGTCGATTGCATTTCTTCCCCCCGCGTCCCAACTTCCTCGACTGCGAGTTTTGACTTCCACAAATGCTAATACGGAGTCATCAGGGTTCGCTCTGAAATTCTCAAGTTTATGGATGGGGTATTCTCGATTTTTTTGATTCTGTTCTGATTTTGATTCTAATTCTGAATCTTCTAATTTTATTTTTATTTCCTCCCCATCTTTCTGCTGCAGAGCAACGATATCAATTTCTCCCCAGCGACAGCTCCACCGCTGGTTCAAAATTATCCACCCTGTGGATTGTAACCATTTGGCAACTAACTCTTCTCCTTTAGCGCCAATATCGGGATAATTATTGTATGAAAAACGGTTCATTGGCTAAAAAATAGGATGAATTCTTGGTTAAGTAAGCAAATTTGGCAAAGCATTATCGGCATATTACTTGGGGGAGTACTGTGCATCACTTTAATGTTCAGTGTTATTCCCAATGCTTTAGCAATTAACTATAACAATCGCAGTTTGATTGGAGAAGATTTTTCCAATCAAGATTTAACAGATTCGAGCTTCGATCACGCTAATCTGCGCAATAGCAACTTCAGTCACTGTAATTTAGTTGGGGTTAGATTTTTTTCCGCAAATTTAGCTGCTGTAGATTTGACAGGTGCTGATTTGAGATTTGCTGATTTAGAATCAACCCGTTTGACAAAAACAAATTTAAATAATGCTTTACTAGAGGGAGCATTTCTAACCAACGCCATGTTTGATGGTGCGACAATTGACGGGGCTGATTTTACTGACGTATTTTTACGTAGCGACATTCAAGCAAAATTATGCAAGGTAGCTAAAGGTACTAATAGTATTACAGGACGCGATACGCGGGATACTTTGATGTGCCCGTAATCATCTTTGATGAATTATGTCTCAATCAGAGGGCTTATCCTATTTTTTACTACGGGATAAGCCCTTGGAGTAATGATATGGTGCTACGCGCAAGTTATATACACTAAGTCCGGGTTAATTCCCCTTTTTAGAATGAGAGAGGGAGGTGTGGGAAGTGTGGGGGGAAATCCCAAAAA
>JGI1201J43222_100237_pt1 | contig 16519 bp, 12 predicted proteins | sample MastesBC008_FD_43222 | JGI IMG/M metagenome (IMG submission 43222) | reverse complement strand
CCAAAACAGCAGTTTTAACGCCCTGCTGATTGCTCAAGATATGGTTGAGTAATGTTGTCTTACCACTACCAAGGAAACCAGTAATAATGGTGACTGGCAAACCTTGTTTTGGGATATCTATTGCTTGTTGTTCAGAAGTAACTGCTTGCATAAGCCTGGGATCGAAATGCGATGGGAATTTGATGGTGGCGCAAAGAGTCCAGAAAACACTAGGATAAGGATGCTGGACTAACTCCATTGCTTTTACATATTATTATTGCTTATCTGCAATTTTAGGATTATTTGATTTTAGGATTATTTGATTTTAGGATTATTTGATTTTAGGATTATTTGACTTTAGGATTTTTTATTTATGAGTCTTAGCGTTTACAACTCCTTGACCCGTCGCCAAGAGGCATTTGAGACAGTAGAACCTGGAAAGGTAAAGATGTATTACTGTGGTGTGACAGTTTATGATTACTGTCATTTGGGTCATGCTAGGGCTTGTATCGTATGGGATGTTGTTCGTCGCTATCTTGATTTTCGTGGTTATCAGGTACGTTACGTCCAGAATTTTACTGATATTGATGACAAAATTCTTAATCGCGCTAGAAAAGAAGATTCCTCGATGAAAGCTGTTGCCGAAAAATATATCGACGCTTACTTTGAGGATATGGCGCGCCTGAATGTCAAGGAAGCTGATGAGTATCCCCGTGCAACTCACACCATGAATGGTATTCAGCGTTTAATTCACGATTTGGAACATAAAGGTTATGCTTACCCTTCCGAAGGTGATGTTTATTATGCCGTAAGACAATTTTCAGATTATGGCAAACTATCCGGACGCAAGTTAGAAGATTTACAAGCAGGTGCTAGCGAACGGGTGGATGTCAAAAATACTGAGTATCAGAAGAAGAAAGACCCATTTGATTTTGCTTTATGGAAAGCTGCAAAAGAGGGAGAACCGGCTTGGGAATCACCTTGGGGTAAAGGTCGTCCGGGATGGCATATAGAATGTTCGGCAATGGTGCGCGATCGCCTGGGTGACACCATTGATATTCATGCAGGTGGTGAAGATTTAATTTTCCCTCACCATGAAAATGAAATTGCTCAATCTGAAGCGGTGACAGGACAAGATTTATCTCGTTACTGGATGCACAACGGAATGGTGAAGGTGAACGGGGAAAAAATGTCCAAATCTTTGGGGAATTTCATTACAATTCGAGAATTGTTAGATAAGGGTGTAGATTCAATGGCTCTAAGGTTATTGGTATTGCAAACCCAATATCGGAAACCCATCGATTTTAGCGATCGGGCAATTGCGGGAGCAACTAATGGCTGGCACACTCTTAAGGAAGGTTTAATTTTTGGCGAGCGCTATGGGAAAAAACTAGGTTGGAAAGAAGAAAATACTTCATCTCCAATATCAGAAGCTGTAGAAAGATTCAAAGAAACAGTTGATAATGACTTTAATTTTCCTGGTGGCTTAGTCATATTATTTGAGTTAGCCAAAGACTTGGGTCGTGAAGGTAATATTATCGTTCACGAAGGTAAAACTTTAACTGCGTCAGAAAAACTAAAGCAGCAATGGCAAACTCTGGTTACTTTAGCCGGAGTTTTAGGTTTGGAAGCTGAGTCTGTAGCAACAACTAATGAGGTCAACAATACTGAAAGTGGCAATAATAATAGCAATGTTTTAAGTGATGCTGACATCGAGGAACTAATTCAGCGCAGAAAAGAAGCTAGAACAGCAAAAGACTTTGCCCAAGCAGATCGCATTCGGGATCAATTACAAGCCCAAGGTGTTGCACTAATTGATAGTAAAGAAGGTACCCGTTGGCATCGTAGTTAGGGAACAGTTGACAGTTAACAGCTAACAGTTAACAGTTAACAGTGAACAGTTAACTGTTAACAGTGAGCGGTTGAATGTTAATAATAGTAAAAAATTGATATCTGTTAGCACAGCGTGCGCGTTAGCAGCTGGTGGATCTGGAGGTAGCGCAGCTACAGCGTACCGCAGGAATTGCGGGTAAGTAAGTGTACATAGCGTATTAACTGTAGCCTGTAAAGGCGCGGCGTTAGCTATTAACTGACAACTGATAACTGATAACTGATAACTGACAACTGATATCATGTCCCAAAAGCACAATCCAATTCCCTTAATTAATATTGTGTTGGTAATTGCCACCTTTTTTTTAGTTATTTTACTGTGGCAATTACGGAGTTTGCTGTTAATCCTAATGGTTGCGATTGTCTTTGCATCCGCGATCGCACCAATAGTTGACACAGCAGAAAAAAGATTACATTTGCCCCGTTGGTTGGGCGTAATTGTTGTATACCTAGGTTTAATTGCGGTTTTAATCGGTGCGGGATTAATTATTGGTCCGAGTGTTGCAGTCCAAATACAACGCCTAGCAAATAAACTTCCGGGATATTTAGACAGCTTGGGAACACTTGCAGAAAACTTTGCAGCAAGAATTGGGATCACTGAAGCAGACTCAATTGAAAAATTCTTTGAGACCCAAGATGTTCAAGCATTGGTTAATTGGTTATTTCGTTCGACTCAAAGGGTACTATCACGTTCTTTTGGAGTAACTTTTGGCGTTTTAGGTGGAGTAATCAATATATTCTTAGGTTTAATTTTAGTTTTGATTACTTCCGGCTATATGGTGGCTGGTAGCAAAAGCTTGATTGAAGGTTTAGTATCTCTGTTTCCTTATCCTTGGAACGAACGCTTAGCGGCACAAGTTACGCCTATTTCCCGTCGGATGGGTGGTTATATTCAAGGTCGAGTAGTCGTGTCGGCAATTTTGGGTGTAGCAATTACTGCAGGCTTAGGAATTTTGGGGTTATCAGAGTTTGCTTTAGCATTGGGGGTAATTGCTGCATTCACCAATTTGATCCCATTTATTGGTCCAGTATTAGGTGCGATCCCAGCTTTAATTGTCGCTATTCCCCAAAGCGGTTTTACTTTCCTGTGGGTATTACTGTTGTTTGTAGTTATCCAAAATGTAGAAACTTACGTACTGGATCCTTTACTAGTAGGTTCTTCGGTAAGAGTCCATCCTTTATATCAGCTTTTAGGTGTATTAGGAGGAACACAAGTGTTAGGTATTGTTGGTGCGATCGTTGTTCCCCCTTGGGTGGCTGGAATTGCCGTCTTATTAGAAAATCTTTACTTGGCTCCAAAGCTGGAAGCAGAAGCTATTTTAACTACAAACTTAAATTCTTTAAATTCTGACCGGGAGATAGATTCAGTAGATATAGATTCGGTAAATTCTACAATGGAAAACTGCGACGATAAAGGCAAGATTGAGCTTTAGAGCAGAAGGAAATAGTAATCTCAAATTATATAAATTGGTCATGAGTGGGTAACCCCTAACCCAGATTCATGTCATTTTTTTACTAACGATTTCATCCGCATACAGTTTTGATAATAAATTATGGAAAAATTAATATTCATAACCCAAAAGTATTAAAAACAACTACTGTAGAAATATAGGATATGTTTTCCTAGAACGCGGTAAGACTAAATAAATAGATCAATGAGGGGTATAACCCCCTGTAAAACTGCAATATCCTGCAAACAAATTTTAGAAGACAGCAAATTTTACAGAAAAGAATTATTAGTCAAAAATAATACTTACAGTCTGGGATTATTCAGTAAATTTAATTGGCTATTAAGTAACGTCCATATTGTAAAGAAGAAATTGTTGAAAATAAGTCTGTAGAACAGGTTAGCTTTTGTATTAATAGTGATAATCCTACTCTGGCTAATTATTGATTACTAATGTCTGTTAATTTATCTGTTTCTCACACCTTAACCTCACCTTCTTTTTTTTCTTCTCAAACAACTCGCAAGGACATATTATCGAATCTCAATTATGCGGTCGCTAGTATTAATGTCCCTGTTGACTGGTTGGGTATAAGAGTTGTTAAAGAAACTCAAATTCATCGTCATTTTCGGGATGCAATGCCCCAAATGAATGGTAAAAATATTACACTTGGGGCGATGATTGAAGTTGCGATTGATGGTTGTATTGGTTATGCAGCAACTAATTATCTTGACATCCAAAATTTACAATTTGCAGCAGAAAAAGCCTGTAAACAAGCATATTCTGCCAAAAAGTGGTGGATGTATCCATTTCAAGTAGATAGAGAACGTCCCAAAGTAGTAGGTGAATATTTTTCTCCATTTGTTGAATCACTAGATACTTTGAATCCTGGAGAAATAAATGATATTTTGGTTCGTATCTGTAAGACCCTAAAAATTAGTGAAAAGATAGTTCAAACAACTGCTGAAGCTGTAACAACTGAAAGAGAAACATGGTTTGTTAGCAGTAATGGCTCAGAGATATATCAAAAGTTTTTGTTCCTGAGCACTTATTATGGAGTTACCGCACAGGATGGTAGTAATATACAACAGCGTACTAATAATGGTTGGCAAGCAAATTCCTATCAAGGTGGCTTAGAACTTTTCAAACAAGATAATCTTTGGGAAAAAGTAGAAACAATTGGTAAGCAGGCTGTAGAACTATTATCAGCGCAAGAATGTCCTACAACTTCCACTAATCTGGTACTAGCTCCAGATCAAATGATGTTACAAATTCATGAAAGCGTGGGACACCCCTTGGAAATTGACAGAATTTTGGGGGATGAACGTAACTATGCTGGTGGAAGTTTTATTAATAAAAATGATTTTGGGAAACTCGAATATGGTTCTCCCTTGATGAACATTACTTTCGATCCGACAATATCTGGTGAAATGGCAAGCTACAATTTTGACGATACTGGGGCTACAGCAAAACGAGAGTATTTAATTAGAGAGGGAGCACTACAGCGCGGTTTGGGTAGTTTGGAAAGTCAAGCCAGATCTGGAATTGATGGTGTTGCTTGCGCTCGTGCTTGTTCTTGGAACAGACCCGCAATCGACCGCATGGCGAATATTAATTTGGAACCTGGTACGGCTTCATTGGAGGAAATACTGAGCGGTATTGAGTATGGGGTGTATATGGAGTCTAACCGTTCTTGGTCTATTGATGATCGCCGCTATAAATTTCAATTTGGTTGCGAATATGGCAAATTAATTGAAAACGGAAAACTTACAAAAACTCTGCGAAATCCTAATTATAGAGCCACCACACCGGATTTCTGGCACAGTTTAACCAAAGTAGGGGATCGATCTACCTGGGAAATTTATGGTACCCCTTTCTGCGGGAAAGGAGAACCAAATCAAGCTATTTGGGTAGGACATGGTTCCCCCATATGTTTGTTTTCCAACGTTGAGGTCTTTGGTGGTGGGAAGTAAAAAGATGGAAAATCAGCTTTAATTTTTTGAGCTACCGCATCTTATAAGTTTTTAACCTCTATAAATATTCATTTAGCGGAGTAACCTAGGTATTAAATGGAGTACAAATTCCATCAAAAAGCCTGGGGAAGGTTAGTCTTATGAGGTGTGGTAGAACACATTTATAAATAAATAATTTCTCTTTCTCTTGTGTTCTCTACTTGTTTTATTTCGCTTATCTTTGCTTGTAATGAATAAAGAAAATATCTCTGTTTTAGAAACTTGTTTTAACCAATTAATCGAAAGTTTACTGGAGAAAAAAGCAACCAGCGAAGAATTTATTCTTAAACTCAGTAGTGAGTTTAGCCAGTTCACTCGTTTTAATCATGCAAGAATACGTCAAACAGGTATTGTATTAGATACTTGGATAAAATTTACTTTAATTAGAGATGGACGTACTGCTTTTAGAAAATTCCCTTTAGTGGGTAACTGGGAAATTGATTGGCGCGAAACACATAATGCTTTAGTGGAATTACGAAAAGAACTTCCTCTACTCGCTTTAGATCCACATTTAGTTTTACCATCAGCAACCAATCCCACTCGAGAAATATATTCAGGTAATTTATTAGCAGAAGATGCTGTTGCATCAACAGTATTAGAACCAGCAAAAGAACTAGATTTTACTGGTATTTATTCTGGAGGTATTGTTATTAGAGCCTATGCTGATTCTAGTGGTAATAAACATTGGTTTGCTAGCGATACCTTTACGTTAGATTATTCTATTTTTAGTCCTCAAGAACAGGCTGTAAAAGGTTTTCTTGCTGGAAATAATTGGGACGAAGAAAGATATCTAACAAAAATCACTAATGCAAAACAGCAACTAGAGTTACTTTCTCATCCACCCAAAAATATTCCTCGGGGAAATTACAAAACTTATTTTGCTCCTGCTGCTGTTAGTGAATTGCTAAGTATGCTTTCTTGGAGTGGTGTTAGTGAAGCTGATATTCAACAGGGAAATAGTGCTTTAGCCACTTTATCTCGAAAAGAAAAGCAGTTATCTCCAAAGTTTAATCTTAAAGAAAATTTTCAACGAGGTTCAGTACCGCGTTTCAATGAATGGGGAGAGGTAACAACTTCAGATATAAAGATTATTGAAAAAGGAGTTTTAGTTAATAGCTTAGTTAATTGTCGTTCCGCCAAAGAATATCAAAAAAAATCTAACGGTGCAAATCGTAATGAATCATTACGTACACCGGAAATTGAAGTAGGGAATTTAGAATCGGAAGAAATTCTCAATGCATTAGACACTGGTTTATATGTATCTAATTTGCATTATTTAAATTGGAGCGATTTACCTACTGGTAGAATTACCGGTATGACCCGCTACGCATGTTTTTGGGTCGAAGATGGTGAAATAGTTGCTCCTATTGAAGATTTGCGTTTTGATGAAACCCTTTACCGTTTCTGGGGTAATAATTTAATAGAATTTACTAACTTTCAAGAGTTTATTCCCAATTTGGGTACCTATGAAAATCGCCAACTCGGCGGAAGTATGGTTCCAGGAATGTTAGTAAAAGACTTTACTTATACTTTGTAAGGACTTCTAAAAATTAATATCATTATTTGTTGACAGTAGGATTTTTTGACAGTAGGGGCGCACCGAAGTGCGCCCTAACCAGTGGTATGTTTTTTAATTGGAAGTCCCTAACTAATGGCGATTGATTTGGATCAATTCAGTCAAAATACTATCCAAGCTACCATTAACTTGAATTTTCTCAATCTTCTCAGAAATCCTTTCCAATACTTCCAACTCTTTCAATCTTAATGCAACGGGATTATCTTCCATTACTCTCGCTGTATTCAACATACTGCGAGTAGCAGCAGTCTCTTCTCTCCGTCGTATAACGTTAGCTTGGGCTGATTTTTCAGCTTCTACAACTTTACCAAGAATATTTTTGATTTCACCGGGAAGAATAATGTCTTTGACTCCCACAGAATCAATTTCTATTCCGTATTCTGCTGCTTTAGGACGGATATATTGTGAAATACTATTATCTATTGCTCCTTTATCTTCTAAAATACGATCTAAAGCCTGTTCTCCCACTGCAGCACGTAAAGCAAACTGCAGTTCTTTGTACAAGAAACCAGTAATATCTGACAATCCATTTTTTGCTCTCAAGGGATCTTGGATACGAAAACCAGCAGTTAAATTCAAACGCAGAGGTACTTTGTCCTTGGATAAGATATCTTGTCCCGAAACTTCCATGTTCTGCAAACGCAAATCTATAACTTCGGTTTCAAAGGAACGTCCGTATACCCACCACGCATGAATTCCTGGTTCGAGTTGTGTTTGATATTCTTTGTTCGTATATAGTAGACCAACATGTTGGGAAGGTACTTGACAAACATGCAAATTATTACAACTCAAGCTTACAGTTTCTGGTAAACCCGAAACTAGTTCGGATGCTAAAGCATTTGAGAGTTTAGCGTCATTACTGATATCAATAATTTCAATATCAACACCTTGCCAAAATAATTTGCGACTAGTAGGAGGTAATATGGAGATCACCTTACCTTGATACCTGATATTTGCAACCTGTTGAGCAGTGGTTTCCACGATCGCGCAATAAGTTGCAACAAACTCTGGATGCTTGTCAATCAGCACCTCTTCCAGGGGAAAGTTTGGATTACGATCCAAACGACTCATAAGATAATGTGTTATACCCTTATGCGCTGTCCAAAAAGCGTATTCCCCAGGTTCTAGGGGACGCACAAAGTTATTTTGTACGTACAGTAAAGCAATTTGAGATTCGTTAACGAAGATTTTTGTTAATCCACTAAAATTAAATCCACGTAGTTGCTGTACGAATTGGGTGGGTAATTCTAGATTTTCTTCTAAGTTAAAGATGTGTGACTCTACCTCAATAAAACCACGCCAAAATGCTCGTAATTGGTTGGGTAAAATGTTTACCCATTTCTGACCCATTCGCACTAAAGCAGTTTCATTAAAGTTTGTACGTACTATTAACAGATATTCTTGTAGTTCTGCAGTATTATTCCTTAAGAGTAATTCCAGGTTTTCAATTTTTGCTTCTGGATTATTTAAATCAAATTTTTCAACTCGCCAATGCCGACCAAAATAAGTATAAGTTCCAGCAGTCAAAATCTTTTTAAAGTCACTGCGGTGATATAAAATTCCGATCTCGTTCGGTTTAATATAAAAAGTTTTCCACATAGATATATCGGTCGATGATTTGATCTGTTGCAACCAAGAACGAATTTTAGATATAAACATTAATAACTGTATTCAGAAGGTAGTATCTCAATTTTGGAAGCGATTCAAATAGACAATAATATATTGAGGTAAGGACAGCGATAAGAACTCAAGGACATGGAATAAATTCCCAATTCTTTCTATCTTTACAAGAAATTGAGATACTCTTAGTCACAGACAAAATGTAGTCTGTATACTACATTAAAATTAAAAGCTCCGTAAGTGCAGGTACGAATACAGTTCCGCAGCGGACAAAAGCTTCTCCATAACTGGATTAAGATAACTATCATCAAAGTTTAGAGTACCCAGGGGTAATCCAAAATTATCAAACAGTTCTCAAATATGGCGTTTGTTGTACTTTTCAGGATTCCCTCAGGAAAACTGAATGCAGCAAACAAAGGACACACTCAAGTTAACGAGAAACACAGTTGCTCTGGCTCCTTCACTGTAGCTACCGAGCGCTACGAGGTAACGAACGGTCGCAAGCACCTACACCACGGAGTTTTCCTTCCAAAAACAGATTTCTCCATCTTTGTTGGGAGTGATTAATTTGTGGCTTTCGCCGCCTTATTCCACATAAGGTGCCCAAAAACCCAGGACTGGGGTATTGTGGTTAAAAGTATAGGAATCGAACCTATCACCAATAGCTTAAGTGTCTATTGCTCTGCCAGTGAGCTAACTTCTAGATTGAAGGAAGCCTAATGTAGGATTGTTCGCATAGCGTCTCCCGAAGGGAGATACCCACGTTGATTGGCGATATACCAATGCTTTAGGCTATTGAAATAGTTTCAAGTATTTCGCGGAATACGCTCAAAGCAATGCTTGTCGTACCAGTCAGATATACAGAATCCGAACTACAGCGATACCGATCTATTTCTATACTACAAATGTAGCATAAAAAGAAATATAAGCAAGTTTTTTGGTTTTTTAATGCGCTTTGAAAGCTCGATAAAGCATTTAAAAACAAAATATAGAATTATTTGGGAATGTGGATTAAATAAAATATAAAAGTAGGATGCTGTTAGCATCGCGTAACGCACCATTCCAAATTTCAGAATTATAAGTTATTAAATTCTCGTTCCTTAGAAGTAATAATCAAAGACGCCTGCTACTTTTGATTACATTAGTTACAACATCTTTGACGCTCAAATAAATTACTAGTATCAGTAGGCAAAATTCTCCAAATTGAAGTATTGGATCTAAACGCCAACCTTGAAAAGTTAAAATTACGCCAGAAATCAACATTAAGAATGATGCAAATATAGCTTGAATCACATAAAAAATAATTGCTGAATTACTTAATTTCTTTGCACTTCTTCTGAGGAAAACTATCATGGAGATAAAATAAATTATGCTAAAAAGCATATAAAATAACCCAATCAAGCTGGCTGGGTTAAATCCAAGATTTATCTGAGCTAAAGTAAACATGCCTTTATACCCCAATTATTTCAAAAATCAAAATATAGATTTCTGTTTACCTAATTTAGGTTGAAATAAAGGGAAGATATACAGTTATATTTATAAATACTTTTGCAATAGTAGTCTCAATTTTTCTTTAGTTGCAGTAGGTGCTTTGTCTAAAGGAGTTAAAATTGAATACTTTAAAGCCGAATGAGCATCACTTACAGGTGGATTCTTACTCAAACTTTGTACTGCAGCTAAAATAACCTTCTGAGCATTGATAGCATTACGTTGCAAATTCTCCACTACCATTTCTACTGTCACACTATCATGGTCGGGATGCCAGCAATCATAATCTGTTACTAGCGCTAAAGTTGCATAAGCGATTTCCGCTTCCCGAGCCAATTTTGCTTCTGGTAGATTAGTCATACCAATTACTGTTGCGTCCCAACTACGGTACAAATTGGATTCGGCTTTGGTGGAAAATGCTGGACCTTCCATGCAGACATAGGTACCATCCTTATGGCTGGATACATCTGGTAAATCTAAAGATGCGATCGCTTCACTCAATACGTTAGCTAAATTTTTACATACCGGATCGCCAAAAGCGATATGAGCAACTATTCCCTCACCAAAAAAAGTAGAAGTGCGACCTTTTGTCCGATCAATAAACTGATCTGGAACCACCATATCAAGCGGTTTTACCTCTGCTTTCAGGGAACCTACAGCACTTGCGGAAATTAAGTACTCCACACCCAGTTTTTTCATAGCGTAGATATTGGCACGAAACGGTAATTCTGAAGGTAAAAGTGTATGATTGCGACCGTGGCGCGCCAAAAAAGCTACTTTTGTTCCTTCTAAACTACCCAGAATTAAGGCATCAGATGGAGAACCGAATGGTGTGTCTATCTGTATTTCCTCTACATCTTTGAGGGCATCCATCTTGTATAAACCGCTGCCACCAATAATACCAATTCGAGCTTCTGCCATGGGGTATAAACCTGTTTTCTTGCTTGCACATTTGCCCAATTATTTTACTGGGTAATGGTTAAATTCTGGAGATATGGGTGGGGTATTTCCAATAATTAACGGTTGGTAAATCATACGAGATGACTATAGCCACAACAGGAAATTTGTATGATTACAGTTAAATCATTATCCCCTATGGATTTAAAGATTATTTGCTGCAATTCTAATGAACAATAATTGATTTTATTGCTATCAATTAATTAATGCCATTGTAAGCGAGTGTAAGTACAACAATGATTTCAGCCGTTTGCACTTTATACGAAGGAGACTACCACTATGGTGTGGGAGTTTTGACTAATTCTCTCTATAACTACGGTTTTCGTGGTGTCGTATGGGCTGGGTATCGCGGTAATTTACCACCTTGGGCAAAATTGCTGAAAAATAAAGATGGTTATCATGAATTTTCCATTGCACAAGATTGCGTTATCCGATTTGTAGAGCTCACGACTACAAAACATCTGGCTTACTACAAACCGGATTTTATGTGGGATTTACTAGAAAAATACTGTCCAGAAGTCGATGCTCTTTGTTACTTCGATCCTGATATTGTTAATAAATTTAATTGGGAATTTTATCAGAATTGGTTTCGTCACGGCATCGCTCTTTGTGGAGATTCGTGGTTTAGGGTTCCTGCAAACCATCCCAGACGTTTAGCTTGGAAAGAATTTGCTCTGGATAATGGCTTTGATTGCAAACGCGATTTAGATTTTAACTACAACAGTGGTTTTGTTGGTGTTCCTCGTAGTTATAAATCTATTCTTTTGCTCTGGAAAAAGCTGATAGAGATTGGTACAGCTGCAGGACATTCAGATATTGAAGATTTTACCAATAGAAATGGTGATACTTACCCTTACCTTGATACGGATCAGACCTACTTTAACTTGGCGCTGATGCTGACTTCTTATCCATTGAGTACGGTTGGTCCTGAAGGAATGGATTTTTTACCTGGTGGTAATATCATGTCCCATGCTGCGGCTCCAAAGGTTAAACCTTGGCGTAAGAAAATTATTGTGAATGCTTTGCAAGGTGACAGTCCAAACTTAACCGACAAAGCATATTGGCAACATTCTCAAGGACCCATTCAGATTTATTCAGAAATAAAAGTTCAATGGTATAAATTTGCCTTACGTTTCGGTTCTGGTATTGGTCGTTTGATCCGTAGAGCACCAATTTAAATTTAAGTCTGTTTTTAAAGCCTTTTGTATGGGTGCTGAAAGGAGATTAAAACGGGATTTTGGGGATTTGACCATAAATTTGATATAAATTTATGCTGAACGGACAATCAGAAAAAAATAATCCACTATAAAAATGTCCATGCTACAAGCATGAACTATATTGAGGATAATAAGTTTTCTGATGTCTTATTGCTTGTTTTACTAATAGTTAAACTAGCAGCAGAAAAATAAATTATAAATATTCTACTCGTGCATCTAAACCCCGTTCGCGCAGTTCTTTAGAAACTTCTCGGGCTTGGGAAATATCTTCAAATTCTCCGGCGTTGACGTACTCTCCCCGTGGAGATCGAGCAGCAAAAGCGTTGGGAATAAATTGGCGTACTCTCCACAGAATATCACGTCCGTTGACGGGTACTACCACCACGTAACGCCTATCACCTCGCCGACGATTTAAGCCTAATTGTTTTGATGTTTCTCGATCTACGGCTCCAGTGATTGATAAACCATTAAATCTTTGGTAAGCAGCTACAGCTTCCCTTGTTGTCGGACCAAAATAACCCGTAGGTTCCTGTCGGAAAAATCCTAACTCTTGTAAACGTTTTTGGAGTTGCGTTACTCCTTTTCCCCTATCACCTTCTCGTAGGAGTACTTCCGAACCACCCATACCGGCATTAAAATTATCATTTGGAATTGTATTTGGAACGTAAGATTGATCGCCAGAACGATTATTAATTTCTGTGCGAATTGCAATTAAAGTATTGCGATCAGCTATTCCATTCGCACGCAAACCTCTGTATTCCTGAAATCTCATTACAGCTCTTTCAGTACGGGAACCAAAGGAACCATCCACCGAACCATTATAAACTCCCAAGCGTTGTAAGTTTGATTGTAACTCTCTCACCCATTCACCATTACAACCAACAGAAAGAGCTTCAAAATCAGGATTACAGTAGCGACCGTTAGAAGGTCTAGATGCTGCGGGTTGTATTCTGGGTGCTCTAGCAGTTTCTAAACCCCTGCGAATTGCAGCATTAGTCCTAGGTCCGACAACCCCAATAGCAGATATACCGTTATCTCGCTGAAATCGTCTAACTGCTGCTTCAGTTAAATTACGAAAATGACCGGTGATTGGTCCGTTATAATAACCCAATGTTTTTAAATTTCGTTGTAGTCGCCTTACGGTTGGACCACTACTACCATTTCTTAAACCACCACCTCTTCTCGTACCACCACACCTACGATTGAGTGCTCTTGTAGTGCGCGGTCCGACCTTACCGACCTGTTGCAAACCTACAGCAGCTTGAAATCTTGTTACAGCAGCTTCAGTCGCAGAGCCATAAAACCCTGTGACCCTAGCGTTAAAATAGCCTAATCTTTTTAAACATCTTTGAATATAACTAACCTGTTGACCTTGCTGACCCCTTTCCCGAGCTGAAGCTGTTTGTGTTGTCGTTCCAACAAATAGTAAGGCGATCGCAACTAACAAAACAGATTTGACTGGGTTGTTCGCAAGTCTTACCCATTTTGATTCAGTTAATAATTTTAAATCAACTCCTTTAGGAATATGTTCCCCAAACTCGGGTTCCTGATCGCTTAAGTTAAATTGAACTTTGTTGATATTTTCCATCTTTAATTCTCAATTTTTTGCCTAGATAAATTTCGGTTATACCGGATTGACCTAGCAAAGCAATATTTGCTGTCTGATTTTTATACAAGCGTTAATTTAGAAGCATTGACGTGCGAGGGTTGATTTAAGAGCTATTGTAGTTTTACTTTAAACGAACTATAAGATTATATTTATTCCACAGTGAAAGTTACTAAGATATCGGAAACAACTGTCATCTTAAAGCTTTTATAATTGCATATAAGAAATAATACTTAAATGCTATTCAATTTGCCTTATGTTTTGAGATGCTCCCAATCTAAATTCCTTTCGGTTGAGTGTTTATGGCTTCAGATGAAGACAAGTAAAGGCAAAGCGGGCAGTATGAGAAGAAAATTGTAATCCTTTTGTTCAGTTTTTACTTCTTATCATTAGGTGAAAACGATAAGTATTTACCGAGTTATGAGATAACTATACTTACACAGAATTTTACCTGATGCTAAAGTATATAACAAAACAGAATGTTAAGACATTTTATACTTAATTAACAGTAGTTTTTAACTGAAAGCAAGTATAAACTTAAAGCCTAAGTCTTGTTGCGACTGGAATAAGAAATGAAACTACTGTGATTTAAATACGTATATAGCACTACATAATTAGGTAGGATTTTGATCAAAACTGAAACCTAGGAAGTTTGAGTATCTAAAGATTCAAATAAAATTTCACGATGTATCAGTGCTCGATCCAACATAAACTTTAGGCGGTCTTGTGAAAGTGCTTCTCCATTAGCGTAATGTTCTATCCATGCTTTGCTCATCAAGTTGGGATCGTCAGGTAAGGAAGCTAAATCCCAACCAGGTAGATCTAAATCTTCCATTAGTCGATTAATTTTAGGATCGTAACTGATAGCAAAACAGCGACATTCTTCTGCTGCTGCCATAATTAAACTATGTAAACGCATTCCAATAGCCATTTCTACTCCACGATAAATACCCTTGAGAATTTGTGGCTCTTCTACACAGATAATTTTGCTGTCCTCGGTAAGTTGTGCTTTTATTCCTTCTGCAATACTTAGGTCTTTATTCTTTTGAAAAGGTAAAAGTAAAATAAATGTTTCTGTGGCTTTTTGAAAGTCAACTAGAGCACGAGTTAAATTATGCAAACGGTCTGGGGTAAGTTGTGAATGATTCCGTAATGTTACAGCAACTCTGGGTGCTGGTAGGTCGGATAACCCTGGTAACGGCTGGGATTCTAACGCCCATACTGGGTCGGGAGCAAGGATATGAGGAATTTTCCACTCTGAAAGCAAAGCAGCAGATACGCGATCGCGAACGCTCACCCGAGTGCAACTACCAAAAGTTGTTTTAGCTAACCAACGAGTTATGGGTCGCTGTAAAGGACCTATTCCTTGACCCCAAGCAACTGTTTTTAAACCCATTTTTTGGGCGATCGCCATTATTGTTCCATAGTAGAAGGGGTTAAGAGCGCTAGTCGCATCTTGAATTAAACTTCCTCCACCCCAAATAAAAGCATCACAAGAGCGTAAAGCTTTTGTCACTTCTAATAAAGATTTGCGTTCGTATACTTCCACCCCATAACGCTTTCGGGTTTCTTCTAGATTCCCGGAGAGTACTACAGGTGTTACTGACGGTGGTAGCATTTGCAAGAGCGTTGCTAGCAAAGCCTCATCTCCACCGTTCCCCAAACCATAATATCCAGATAACAATGCTCGCATAGCCATGTTGGATTTCAGTTAAATCAAAGGTTTTTTGGAAGAAGACGCAAATACTTGTCTTCAACCTGATATTTTGCATAAATATAGACCACAAACAAGACACTTCTGCCACAACTTATTAAAAGAAAGCAAACTGTATCTTGTTGGTTCCTAACCTGTCCTACTGTGCTGTACTAAATTCACAGCTATAACCTCAGAGCTTTACAATTCAAATTTGTAGCTCAGAATCCATAATCTAAAACTAATAAATAATATGCACGCACTTTCAATCCCAACCTGGATAATTCATGTTTCAAGCGTTATTGAGTGGATCGCCGCGATCTGGTTAATCTGGGAATATGGCGAAATAACTGGTAATCGTAGTTGGTGGACGTTATCTCTGGCTATGTTACCGGCTTTGGTGAGTGCGATGTGTGCTTGTACTTGGCACTTTTTTGATAATGCCGAATTTTTGGAGTGGTTAGTGATTTTGCAAGCCAGTATGACTTTACTTGGTAACTTTACCCTTTTGGTTGCATCTTGGTGGATTTGGCGAGCTAGTAAATCTTTTGATGAGAATACTTCACAGCTTTAAAAAATAAAAACCCATAAAGAAATCAAAAATAGTCTTTACTGGATGGACAAGATATTCAATCTAATCAATTACTCATTAACTGCTCACCATGATTTCAAAAGAAACTTTATTTGCTCTTTCGTTGTTTCCCTATTTAGGATTTTTGTGGTTTTTGAGTCGCGTTCCTCAGGTACCTCGTTTAGCACTCATCGGTTTCTATGGGACTTTGGTATTTGTGGCTATCACTATTCCTGCAGAACTATACGCCCAATCTGCTTATGGTAAATCCTTAGCAAACGTTGATTGGCTGCATGGAAGTGCGGAAGTTTTTCTCACTCTGACTAACATTTTAATTGTCCTGGGTTTTCGGAAAGCAATTATTCAAGCAAAACAAAAGAATGAAGAAGGACAAAGTTAGCCACAGGACTTACCTACGCAACGTAAGCATAGCGTGTCCGTAGGACATAGATTTGTCATTGCGAC
>JGI1201J43222_100236_pt1 | contig 16558 bp, 11 predicted proteins | sample MastesBC008_FD_43222 | JGI IMG/M metagenome (IMG submission 43222) | reverse complement strand
ATAGGACGTTTATTACCCCTTGGTAAAATATTTGTTGATTTTTATCGTGCTTTACCAGGAATGAAATGGACTGGCGATCGTATTTACGAGCAGGTTCGAGATAATCGCTATACGCTCTTTGGTAAACGCAACAGTACTTATAATTCGGCTTATTGTGTAGATGGAAGTTGTAATAATTTAGGGAAATAATGGGTAATTGGTAATGGGTATACGCCCGCACTGCTAACGCAGTGTTAGCAAGGCGTGACGCGTAAGCGTCATATGGTAACTGGTAATGACGTCTAGAAACTAGGAATTTTGATTATTTCAACACTTTTCTAAGGTGTTTATAAATTAAAAATAAAATTTTTGTAGGATGTGTTGGGCGCGCAAGAGAATGTCTTTTTTGATTGCCTTTATCATCGCGTCGTAACGCACCGCCCATATAAGATTAATACAGATTTGATTCTTAAAAAAGAGAGTGGATTCCTAGTTGACAATTTGAGCTTCTCCAAAGAACAATAAATCGATCAGGTTGCGATCAGGAAAATATTTTTGTAGAGTGTGTTGGGCGCAAGTAATAATCTAATCTTGGGCTGAATATCTGATATGCTAATTTATTTTTTAGAATATTTATTACACAAAAAATCAGACAAGTGAACACAGGTTTAGATCATATCGTCATTGGTGCTGCAACCCTCGAACAGGGCGTTAAATACGTTAAAGATTATTTGGGTGTTGAGATACCACCAGGTGGCGAGCATTTTCATATGGGTACCCACAATCACCTAATGCAGTTGGGGAATGAAGTTTTTCTTGAAGTCATGGCTGTCAACCCTGAAGCTACAGCACCTAAGCAACCGCGCTGGTTTGGACTCGACGATCCTTTTGTTAAAGCTCAGCTTGAATCTCAGCCAAGGTTGCTCACTTGGGTTGTGAACACCCCCAATATTAACTCACTGCAACAACAAAGCAGATTTAATTTTGGTGCGATCGCATCTATGAATCGTGGTTATATTGAGTGGCTAATTACTGTACGAGATGATGGGAGTCTTCCCGGTGCAGGAATGTTACCTACATTAATTGAATGGCGAAACGATACTCACCCGAGCAATCGATATCCAGATTTAGGTTGTTTTTTACAAAGCTTAGAAATTTACCACTCAAATGTAGATTGGCTTAGATTTATTTTGCAGTCCGTAGGTGCAGAGCAATGCGTTGAGCTTTTTTCTCTTCCTGCAAATGTTCCGCCCTACATGGTTGCTCGTATTCAGACACCATCAGGAGTTAAACAACTCAGCAGCAAAGTTTTTGTACAACCACATTAAAAGGTATAATATATCACTAAACGTCAAGTTCTAGTGACAGTTTTAGACTTTACACAAACAAAATGTAAGAACAACCGAATTACAACTGTCGCCATTATTTTTAGGACGTTTTTCTGTTCCCCGTTCCCTTTTCCCTGTCTTGGTCAGCATTCCCACCCTAGAGCGCGCCCTTGGAGAACGGGGTGGCTTCGCCAGGCGGCGCGGGGTCTAACCACTGTTCTCTTTAAGCCAAAATTATAATGTCCTAAACGAGGTGTCTGTTGCTATACAGTGTTCGTGAAAACATTTACATTAAAATCTCGATGATTAAACTCCCGATGATTTAATAGGCACACGAATCAATAATCAAATACCAACAGTCAATATACATCTGCAAACATCTACCAGAAACAGATATATAAAAATGAAAAATAATAAGGGCTTATTATTTGTTTTATTACCTTTAACGAACTTCGTTCGTAAGGAAGAAGGAAGAAGCCAGGAGGAAGAAGGGAGTCTACTTCTTTCTTCTAACAAATATGGGTTGAATTCTCCACTGTCATACGGTGTAAAATACGCCCGCACGCTTTGCATGAATGCGTTGGGGTTTAAATCCCCAATGCCTTGCAGGCACGCTGCGCTAATGCAATTCCAAACTTCTTCCTTCTTCCTTCTTCCCTCTTCCCTCGTTTTAATTTCTCTCACTATAATTTGTATACATCTATTTTCGTCATCTCCTGCACATTCAAAACAGAATAATACTGCAGAGTCTGGAGTTGCAAATTCTCAATGCTATCAAAAATATCCTGCATCAATTTACCCTGAGGCTAAAGCTTATTGTGATGGGCTCGCAGAAACCAAGAAAACTGAACCAGAAGAAATATGGAGAAACCTCACAGCAATAGTAGAACACAATAAAAAACTTATATGGGAAGATGGAAATATCAATAGTCGGGTTCTAGTGTTGATTTGGACTAGCTGGAATGGGTATGAAGAAAATCTTGGTAAATATATGTCCCTTGAAAGGGATGTCTGGGTGACAGCAGTCCCAGATTTAAAAGAGTTTTGTACCCAATACAGTAATACTAAAAATACCAATAACAAAGTAACTCTACCCTACAGAATTAACCAATTATTAGGGTTAACTCCAGAAAAACCAGAAAAAAATCAAAGACGCAAACTAGTGGAAATATGGGTAGAGCCAAAATATTTATTTAGACCTACCCCAGATCCGGAAATTACTGATCGCGAAGCAGAGCTAGATTTTTCTCGCTCAAATCTGTTTGTGTCTGTTTCTAATAAATATAAATACTGGTTCTTCCACCAATGGATGACTAACAATTATCCATGGACCAGACTGGGATACACCTACGACTGGGGAAAAGATAGTCACTGGGAAACAATCGATCCAAATAGACCGATTAACGTAGGTCTGAGTGAATTTATTATCAGAAAAGGATCTTCGATAAAAATCCATTCAGTATCGAAGCCAGAAAATTACTGTCGGTCGGATTTAAATGCAATGGGTATTGGAGATTGAGACTCCCGCACCTAGAAGGAGTGGGTTTTGTACTCCGACACTATAAGAAACAGAACTAAGAATAGTTGTCATCGTGGTGTGAAACTAATTTCCAACGCGCTGCCGATTCAACACTTATCCTTTTCTTTTTAAAGTTCCTCGATAAAGCTTAGCTGCAAAGTTGAAAGCCTCAGGGGAAATTCGGAAAAAAGTATCCTTACAAATTCCAAAAAAAGAATCTTTGGGACTCAGATCGATAATTTCATCTGTAAATTCGACATTTGGATGCAGAATAGAATTTTCAAATTCTGCCTCACATCCTTTGTTAAATTTTAATGGCTCCCCTAAGTCGCTTCCATATTTATAGTGCATGGTAGCAACCATATGCCTGACTCTACCAGAATAATTTGGCATCCCTCGGTGCCAAACTTGTGTGTGTCTAATCAATAAGCTGCCTTTTTTAGTGTTTGCACGAATTGGTGGGGCAATTTTTCGCCGCTCCTCAAATATAGATGGTGGAATTCTGGTTCCAACACCTCTAATTAAATGCGTTCCAGGCCAAAGTTCAATACTACCGTTATGCTCAGTAATATCGGTCAAACCTATATTGACAATTAAAGCTGTATCATCACCATCAACATGGATTGGCTGAGATTCGCTGTCCGGACAGTTAGCGTTAGCACTATAGGACTTGATAAACGTATTATCTCCAAATGCTTCTACACGATAATTCTACTCCCCTAAATGTCGGCCAAAATTTGGGATTTAGGGGGCTGTAACTATGAAGGACAGACTCTTTTCTGTATTCTGCGATAAATATAGCTGTAGCCAGCGTTTACCGGATATCTTATTCCCTATTAAGTACAAAACTTCAATATTTCCCAATGCTTCTGTAATGGTGCTAAAGTATTAGCAGCGATCGCACCGCTAGCAGCAACTGCAGGTAAACCAATTCCAGGAAATGTGGAATCTCCACAACATAATAAACCGGAGATTGGTGTCATCGGACCGGGGAAAAAACCTTTACCAGCAGCAATTGCAGGACCATAGGAACCATTATGACGACGGAGAAAACGTTGGTGAGTCAGGGGAGTTCCCACCAGTGTGACTTCACAACGCTCGCGAATATCAGGAATAATTCTTTCTAAAGCTTGCCACATTACCTCTGCACGAGCTTGCTTTTGTTGTTTGTATACTTCACTTTTTCGATCCATCCCTTCCCAGACTTCATATGGTTCATTACCGGGAGTATAAACGTGAATTGCGTGCTTACCTTCAGGTGCTAAACCTGGATCTAGCAAGGATGGAATCGACACTAACACAACATTCTGGGGCGCAGTTACTCCTTTGTCCCAATCATTAACGACAATGTAATGACAAGCTAAATCTGACCGAATATTTTCAGCATTAATTCCCAAATGTAAATGCATGAAGCTATTACATTCGGGGGTCTTTTGTCGTTCTCGGACAAATTTTTGTGGTAATGCTCCCTGTGGTAATAATTTTAAAGTGTCCCAAACAGAAACATTGGAAACTACAGCTTTACGAGCTCTAATTTGTTTCCCATTCCCTAAATGTACTCCTACCGCACGATTATTCTCAACTATAATTTGCTCGATATGGGCTCCCAAAATTAACTTTCCGTTATTACGTTTTAGTCCTCGTACAAGTGCATCAACTATTGCTCCACTTCCACCGATGGGGTAATCTAAAACTACACCCGGCTTGTACCATTCCGCAAACATAAAAGCCATCTCTGCAGCACTCGTTCCACTTGCAGGAAGTCCGGACAGCAAGAAGGAGAGTAAATCTAACCAGTTAAGAATAAAAGAATCTGCAATCGCGCCATCAATCAAATCGGCGAAAGAGCCAGTTAGCTTGGTGACATTTGCAGCATGTTTTAATAAAGATGGTGCATATTTCCCCATGGTGAACGCAGCACCGAAGTCAAAACGCATAGCCATGGGAGGAATTGCTGTTGCTGCACTTGCTAATGGTGCCATAATTTTTTGTAGTTTGCGCCACTGTCTCACAGCTTCATTTCCGCGCAATTTGGCTAACACTTCACAAAACTGGTCTGCTCCAACGGTAGTATCAAAGTCACCTTCGGGTAAGCAACAACCCCAAGTATTATAAGTTTGCCAAGATGCATCTTCGCCAATGATATCTAGAACCTGTCGCAAAGGATTATTAGAAGGATTTTGAGAAAGTCCGGAATATAACGAGGGTCCGGAATCGAACTTAAAACCATTGCGTTCGAAAGAATGTGCAGCACCACCGGGGATGGAATGACTTTCACACACCGTGACATCAAAACCATAATGTGCCAAGATTGCAGCGCAACTCAAGCCACCAATACCGCTACCAACAATAATTATATCTGTTTGTAAATTCCCAAAATTAGCACTATCAAAATTACTCATTATATTTTCCGAAAAACGCAAAAATTTATTTAATCTGTTTCTCAAAAATCTTGTATGGAATTTATTTCCCAAGATCTAGATGTGGCGTTGCTATATTTTGGAGTTTCTATATTTTGGAGTTTCTATATTTTGGAGTTTCTATATTTTGTATATGCAATCTCATTTTCTGGCTATAAATATTTAAGGTAAGTTGCTGGATACTAACTTTTTAGTAGCTTTATTCCCTAAGCACTATTGACAAAAGTCAAAATAGGTATTTATCACTTACTTAAAGCTGATGTAGGAGGTTCTGGATCGTTCATTTACTCAAAAAGAAAACCTGAGAAATTAAAAACTACAAATTAAGAAAATACGAAGAACAAAATTCACAATCATATCGTCAGCTATTACAAATATTATTTTCTATCTACGTAATATTCTTACCCAGAAATAAAAGTTATAGTCAGAAAATATGATGACACCTAAATTTATTACAGCTAAATTTATCACAGTTGCATCTAAGCCATTGCCATCTAAGCTATTAAAATTTCAGTTACATAAATTGCCAATTGTTTTTATTGTATTAATTTTATTTACTCCTTTAGTCTTTTCCTCTTCAGTTTACGCCCGCGAGGAACAAAATACCAAATATGCTCAACAACAGGAAAATCCAAACCTCAAAAAACTATTAGAAACTAAAAATTGTTCTGGCTGCAACCTCAGAAGAGTAAACTTAAATCGCGCAAACTTAAGAAACGCTAAACTCAATCGCGCAAACTTGAGAAACGCCAATTTAAGATATGCAGATCTGAGCTACGCCGATCTCAGAAATACTAATCTTGCTGGAGCTAACCTGAGAAATACAAATCTTCGAGGAGCGCGTCTAAATTACGCCAAACTCAAAGATGTAGATCTCAGAGGTGCAAAACTAGCCGGTGCAGAACTTGATGGTATCGACTTTGAGGATGTAAATCTCAGAGGTGTGAATCTCAACGGTGTAGATTTAAGTGATGTGGATCTCAGAAACATTGACCTCAGTGGGGTAGATTTGCAAGGAACAATCCTCCGTGGTTCTGATCTCAGAGGCGTTAATCTTTATGGAGTCAATCTAAAAGGCGTAGATCTCAGTGGTGTCAACTTGTCAGGGGTTGACCTCAGAGGTGCAAATCTTGATGGTGCAGATTTCAGGTATGTCAATCTTAGAGGTGTTAACTTAAGGGGAGTAGATCTTAGCGGTGCTGACTTAAGAGGCATAAATTTAAGGGATATTGACCTTTATGGAGTAAATTTCTCCGGAGCAAATCTAAGTAGGGCTAACTTCAGGGGTGTAGATCTAAGGGATATTGAACTTAAAGGAGCAATTCTCAATGATGTAAACCTCGAAGGTGAAGATTTAAGCGGTTTAGATCTAAGTAACGTACAATTAAACGATGCAAATTTAGTCAATGCACAGTTGGAAGATACCAATCTTAGCTACGCCGAACTTAAAAAGACCAACTTGCGTAATGCTAATCTTGACAATGCTAACTTTAGGTTTGCCAAATTAACTGATGTGCGCTTCGAGGGAGCTTCTTTAAATGATACCGACTTTAGAGGTGCAAATTTAGATTTAGCTACTTTACCTCCTGATACCATTCGCGCAGAAGATTCTGATTATCAACGTTGGGGAGATAAACGTCACAAAATAAAAGACTATAAAGGTGCGATCGCCTATTTTGACAGAGCCATTACAATTAATCCCAGATTCGCTACAGCCTATACCAATCGCGGTCTAGCTAAAAGAAAACTGAGAAATTACCAAGGTGCATTAACTGACTATACAACAGCTATTAGAATTAATCCTAGCGATATCCAAGCCTACGAATATAGAGCTAATTTATATATTGCAAGAAAAAATTATCAAGCAGCTTTAAGCGATCGCGAAAAAATCATTACTCTACAACCCGACGCAAAAGCCTTTACCGGTAGAGCAAACGTTTACCACTTGTTAGAAAATCATCAAGCAGTCCTAAAAGATACAAACAAAGCAATTAGACTAGATAGCAGACATGCAGCAGCATATAATCTGAGGGGTTTAACTCAGTACAAAATCAAAAATTACCAGTTAGCTCTCAACAATTTTAACCAAGCAATTAAATATTCCCACCGGTGGAAACAGGTATTTTATCATCGGGGACGCGCACGCTTTGCGGTTGGAAGATATCGAGACGCGACTAAAGATTTCGACCGAGCAATCAAAATTGATAAAAACTACGTCGAAGCTTATTATCAACGTAGTTTAGCTCGCTTTGCCCGTAAAAAATATAAAGATGCGATCAAAGACAGCGATCGTGTAATTAGTCGCGATCCCCATCATGCTGGAGCACATGAAAATAAAGGTAATTCATTTTTAGCTTTGAAAAAAACAACAGAAGCCAGATTAGCTTTTCAACAAGCAGCTAAAATATACACCCAAAAACAGTATAATTCTGACTTACAAAGAGTTAAGAAAATTCTTGCTCAATTGTAATGGTGTTGCTTTTAGAAGTACTTATAATTAAGGAAATTTCTTAATTGAAAAGCTAAAAGATGGTCAAGACATAGGTCATACTATCATCGCTCTTCCATCCAAATGGGGAAGTAAAAATCTCAGACCATTTTTTAACCTCAAACAGGGATTGAGTTTGGAGCTTTATTTTCTAACACTATGAATAAAATCATCACTTTTGGCTAAAAGTCTTATCCAGCAAGGATTTTACTTTTTAACTTTGATGAGAGTGATGGAAGAGCGTTACTCGACAACACAAGTTATGAGGGTTTTATTCTGAGGAGTTAATAATAAGGATAAAAATTTATTTTCTCCCCACACTCCCCACACCTCCCACACCTCCCACACTCCCCACACTTCCACACTCCCCACACTTCCCTCTCTTCCCCCTCTTCCCTTACCTGCGATCGCCTAGCAAAATTAACGCGTTCGAGTACTAAGTGCGCCTCTGTAGTTAATATATAAGTACCAGTAAAATTTCAGGGTTAAGCTCAATGAAAAAGGATGTAAAGTATCTGCTTGATAAAAAGAAAAATAAGCAAAAAATTATTGCCCTTACTTGCTACGACTACACTACTGCTCTTCTACAAGATAAAGCAGGAATAGATGTAATTTTTGTCGGTGACAGTGTAGGAACTAATGTTTTAGGTTATGAAGACGAAACTCAGGTGACAATGGATGACATTGTGCATCATCTTAAGGCTGTCCGTCGAGGAATAAAAGAAAGCTTTATTCTTGCGGATTTACCTCACATGTCCTATCAAACTCCGGAACAAGCTTTAGAAAACTCCAAAAGATTGATTTCCCACGGTGCAGATTGTGTCAAGTTAGAAGGGTTAGAAGAAGATGTTGTTAAATGCTTAAGAAAACATAATATCCCAGTTTGCGGACATCTTGGTTTACAACCCCAAACTCACGAAAAAAAAGCCGTTCAAGGTAAAACTTTTAACCAAGCGAAAGAAATTATTACAGCAGCAAAAAGATTGGAAACCTTGGGTATTTTTATGTTAGTTTTAGAACTGATTCCAGAAGAATTAGGTCAAGTTATTACCCAAAAACTAAATATTCCCACCATTGGTATTGGTTCTGGACGTTACACCGATGGACAAGTATTAATTGTTAATGACATTCTAGGAATAACGCCCCGTAAATTTAGACTGGCGAAAAAATATCAAGATTTTCAAACGTTGACTATAGATGCAATTGAAAAATATAGTCGAGATATAGAAGAAAATATTTTTCCTGGAGAAGAAAATCTAAGACATATGCCAAAAGCAGAATTGGATGAGTTAAATCAATGGTTGCATCTTAATTAATTATTCACAATTAATTAAGATGATATGATTTTTATTTTATATTTTCGTTACATAGTTTTTAACTGTGTTTTAGTTTTGTAAAAAACTCTTATCTCTTCCTATAAACTACTCGTAAATTAAGTAAACAAAAATACAACTAGAAACAAAGAATGAAGCCAAACAAATTGTTTACTATCGTTTGTCTCATTGCTACTTAACTCTGGGAGAAAAGACCTCAGATTTGACTAATTGCTTGACTGGTATTTCTAATACAAACTCGCTCCCTTCACCTAATTCAGAATTGCAGTACAGTTTACCTTGATGTTTATCGGTTAAAATTTGATAGCTAATGGATAATCCTAAACCCGTACCCTTTCCAACGGGTTTTGTTGTAAAGAATGGATCGAATAACTTAGATTTTACTTCTTGGTTCATACCCAAACCATTATCTTTAATACTAATTTTGACCCATTCTTTATCTGGACATTCAGTATTAATGGTTATAGTGTTGGGTTCTGCTTCCACATCCCCGTAACTGAGTCCTTGGTTAGATTCATCCAAAGCATCAATTGCGTTAGTTAGCAAATTCATGAAAACTTGGTTGAGTTGACCGGGGTAGCAATCAACGAAGGGTAAATCACCATAATTTCTGATAATTTCGATTTCTGGGCGTTTTTCAGTTGCTTTCAAACGATTCCTTAGAATCATCAATGTATTATCAATACCTTCATGAATATCTACTCGCTTGAAATCAGATTCATCAAGACGAGAAAAATTCCGTAACGATAATACAATTTCCCGAATTCTGCTAGTTCCTACTTGCATCGACTTTAACAGCTTGGTTAAATCTTTAACAACAAACCCAAGCTCAATAGCTTCTATTTGTGATTGAATTTCTTCGGAAGGTGTTGGATAACAATCTTGATAAAGAGCAAGTAGTTCTAATAACTCTTGGATATACTCAGTCGCGTGAACTAAATTTCCGTGGATAAAGCTGACTGGATTATTTATTTCATGTGCTACTCCCGCTACAAGTTGACCCAAACTAGACATTTTCTCACTTTGAATTAACTGAGCTTGGGTTGATTGGAGTTCTTGTAGAGTTTTTTCAAGATATATATTTTTCTCGTCTAAATTTTTATTAATTAGTTGGTGCTCTTCTAATAATTGTTTGACTTTAGAAATTAACTCATTTAAAGATTCACTAAGAACTCCAACCTCATCTGTAGTCAAAACAGGAATTTGTAAGTCAAAGTTTTCTTCCTGAGTAACTCTTTTTGCAAGTTTAGTAGTATTTTGTAAGGGATAGGTAATTGCACGACTTACATACATTGCTAGAATTGCAGCAATTAGTATTGATATAATTACACCGCTAAAAATTATTCGACGCCGTAGCTGATAAGCTTCCAGAGTGTAAGATTTTGCTAAATTATATTCTTCTTCAAGACGATCGCTTAAAACTACTAAACCATCCGATAAGTTATTTACATCGATTATTAAATTACCATCATTAAAATCCAGCAGCTTCTTCTTCACTGCATTTCTACTTTTTGGTTCTACATCAAGAATATTAACTTCTTGTAACAGTTTTTCTGTTTCTTTAACATATTTTTCTGGGATACTTCCATGATTTTCCAGAAAGTTTTCTACTGCTTCTAACTCACCTTCTTCTTCTTCTTCCCCATCAGTTCCACCTTCACTATCTTTAAATTTTTTCCATTGTTTCTGAAAGTTTTCTTTATGCTTAACAAATAAAGCGTTATTTTCTCTTAACTTTTCTTTGCTATCTAAAACAGCAGAAAACATCAAAAAATGTTGATGAGTTTGTAATAATTCCAGATTTAGAGTATTGATCAGCCTAAATTCCTCATTCGCATCTTCTTCATGGTGTACAGCCTTTTGGTGGAAGCTATCTCCAATCAATACTCCACTAACTGAACCAATAACAGCAATACCCAAAGCGACAGTATACCCCAAACCGATTTTATGACCTACTTTCAGATTGTTAAACCATTTATTAAATATGGTTTTCCGAGATATGAGCGTGTCTTGAGGATCTGCATTTGACGTAGATGACTTAGCTGGAGACATATTTGACTCGACTAATCCTTAGGTGTTTGAGTATAAATCAGATTGTTATCTTGTTATCAGAGAATAGGGAAATTTATTTTTTGGTTTTAGTATAAAACGCACTTATATAAACATCCGTAACATCTTCAGAGTTATATAATTGCTCAGAAGCAATCAAATAATACCAAGGAAATATTCCTCTTACCTTATGATATCTAAGCAAAAAAAAAACAAGTATATTTCTGATTATGTTTGTTTAAAGTTTTACTGTTTTTTTTGAGTTTGTAATCTCAAAACTTGGAATTTAATCCAGTATTAACACTGCAGTCAAGTTTTTTTCATACATTTAGTATTGAAAGCGTCAAGTTATGTATAAAAAATTATGATCCAAGTTTATGAAAGGGAACAGGGAACGGAGAATAGGGAATAGAGAATAGGGAACAGATTTAAAGAATTGATGTGTAACAGTACTTTTTGAAATTACTATTAATTATTCAAAATTAGCCGTCGTCATTTCTAGCCAGTATCACACTAAGTTTTTTAATTGTACAAGTTAGTTAATAACTTGTATAACATAATGAGATTTAAGTTTATTTATCTCAGAATAACCCAGAATAATTGCAGAGACGTCCTGTGGAACATCTCTACACAATTTATTGACAAAAAATCTTTAGTTTCTTGTCAAATAGCTAAAATGTAAATGTAGTTCTCAAAGTGCCGATAAAAATATCGTCATTGTCTCGATCTTGATTGGGAGCATTTAACCAGATAACACCAGGAGTAATGGAAATATTGTCGTTTACTGGGTATCTGTAAAATGCCTCAACATGTAAAGGAGTGTCATTAGTAAAATCTGCAGGACGTGGGTCGAGACGACCAGCATAGGGTTCTGCACCCGCAATAATTCCACCTAAACTACCTTTTTTACCCAAGTCAGGGAACGCAAGTGCGATCGCATAATTCCAAATTTCTGCATCACCTCCATTGAAATCAACATCGGTAAAGCTACCCCAACCTCTAATACTAAATTTAGGGCTAATATCAAATTGAGCTTGAACGCCGTAGGAATTACTATTAATTCTTCTTTCTTCTGTTCCAGGAAGCAATCCGTTAGCAAAGTTTGTTCCCGTTCCTCCAAAAGCAAAGGTTCCATCACCAGGATCGTAGCCATTTACGTAGGTGAGACCGAACTTAAATCGTTTTGCTGGTTGCACCACAATTTGTCCCATGGCAGAATAATTACCATTAAATAAGCCTGCTTTACTGGAAGGGTCAGAACCATTCTTAGCCAGATAACCTCCCTCCAGTTTGATTAGTTTGTTTAGCTTGTAACTGAAACCAATTCCAGTTGTAGAATTCGCAATACCAAGACGGTAAATTGGGTTGCGTTCCCCAAATCGGGAAAGTGCACCGGTTCCACCACCACCTGTATTCAAGCCAGGGTTAAATACATCTGCATAGAAATGATGAGCTCCCAAACTCGCCATTGCAGTTACTTTCAGTTTTTCACCAACAGGGAAGACATAATGCAAGCGGTCAATAATCACATCATTATTAGCAGCACCATCGTGAGCAAAACGTCCTTCGTTAGTACCCAACTCATCAGCAAATGAGTTACCGATATTTCCTGCAGCTAAACGAGTAAATAATTTATCCTTCCCCGTAAAGCTGGATACTAACTGGAGGCGAACTCTATTATTAAAAACCGCTTGAGTTTCTGTGTCATCTCCAAAGGTATCTGCAAGAGTAAAGGTAGCTTCCCCTTTAAGTTTTGTGGTGGTAGAAAATTGATTGGCTTCTAGTTCTGCTGTACGGGCTTCCAAACTATCAACCCTACCCCGTAAAGTTGCTAGTTCAGCAGAGAAATCTTCTTGTAAGCGTTGTAATAAAGCTAAATCTTGTTTGGTAACTATATCGGCTGTTGCAGTTGCAATCAATTCATTTACACGATCTAAGCAAGCATTTAAACCTGCAGCAAACTCATAGCGTGTTAAAGCACGATTCCCGCGATAAGTACTATTTGGGTATCCTGCAATACAGCCATAACGTTCAACAAGAGATTGTAAAGCTTGAAACGCCCAATCTGTAGGTTGGACATCAGACAACTGAGATACTGATGTGACCTGAGATATAATCTGTGTCTGCTCTTGCTTGAGTTTATTAATTCCCTTTACAGGTATCTTCTGGTTAGTATTAGCTGTTGTAAATGACTTGATATTGATATTTTCCTGAGCCGCAATTGTTCTAGTTGATGTTAAACCGAACAATCCCAATAAAGTTGCACTTAATAGAAATTGATGACCTAACCATGTGACGATCCAATTTCTACACATGATTCAATTCACTCCTCAAAACAGAATTTTGCTAACTAATTTTTTCCTTACAGAGAAATAATTCTAAACGTATAATGTCAAACAATTGACACGTACGGTACTGAATTATTAATCAAGAATATAAATCATGAGATGACTTAAATTGTATGTTTCGTTACTTTTTTATAATTGCTTATTCAGAGTTTAAGAAAATTGAAGAAAAGTTAAATAATAAGCAGCAAAACGCTAGCTTAACAGCAATAGCATAAATAAACGATGCTACTTAGTTTTTTTTATACAATTATCGGCGTGATTAAATCTAGATTTGAAGAACTTGCAGAACTTTATAAAGATACTCTTCTCAAGAATGTAATTCCATTTTGGGAGCAAAATTCAGTTGACTGGGAAAAAGGTGGTTACTTCACCTGCTTGGACAGAAGCGGTAGGATTTACGATACTGACAAGTTTATTTGGTTGCAAAACCGTCAAGTGTGGTTGTTTTCCATGCTGTATAACAAACTTGATAAGCGCGATCACTGGCTAAAAATTGCTAGTAATGGTGCAAAATTCCTCGCCCAACACGGACGCGACCTAGACGGGAATTGGTATTTTTCCCTTACCCGTGAAGGTAATCCTTTGGTGCAACCTTATAATATCTTTTCTGATTGCTTCGCAGCTATGGCATTTAGTCAGTATGCTTTAGCCTCCGGAGAAGATTGGGCAAAGGATATCGCATTACAAGCTTATAATAACGTTTTACGTCGTAAAGAAAACCCCAAAGGTAAATACAATAAAAGCTATCCCGGTACTCGTCCAATGAAAGCTTTAGCTGTACCAATGATTTTGGCTAACTTATCTTTGGAAATGGCTTGGTTATTGCAAAGCGATACCCTAGAGGAAATTTTAGATGCAACCATAACTGAAGTTATGGATGATTTTCTCGATTCAGAACGAGGATTGATGTTAGAAAATGTTGCTCCTGATGGTTCGCAAATTAATTCCTTCGAAGGACGTTTGATTAATCCCGGTCACGGAATGGAAGCTATGTGGTTTGCGATCGATATAGCTCAGAGAAGTAATAATAATAAACTAATTAATCGTTCTGTTGACGTCATGCTCAACATTCTGAATTTTGCTTGGGACCAAGAATACGGCGGTTTGTACTATTTTATGGACATCAATGGGAACCCTCCCCAGCAGTTGGAATGGAATCAAAAACTATGGTGGGTGCATTTGGAATCTTTGGTGGGATTGGTGATGGGTTACCGCTTAACAGGACGGAAAGAATGTTGGGAGTGGTATGAAAAAATGCATGATTATACTTGGTCACACTTTAGCGATGCAGAAAATGGCGAGTGGTTTGGTTATTTAAACCGTCGTGGTGAAGTATTATTGAACCTCAAGGGTGGTAAATGGAAAGGTTGTTTTCATGTCCCCCGTGCGATGTATCTTTGTTTTCAGGAATTTCATAAATTAAGCCAAAATTTAAATTAGATCTATGAAACCAAAAGTATCTATAAAACCAAAAGTATAGATTCAAAATTCACCTAAATCTTCTAGAAATCTCTTCCTTATGATAGTAAGTGTCAAACAACATACATTGATATAACTGAAACGTTCTACCATAACCAACAGAGATTTTTTATGACCCCTGAAGAAATAATGCGTGTGGCGATCGCTCAAGCTGAAAAAAGTAAAACCCCTTTTGGAGCAGTTATTGTCAAAGATAATCAAATTGTCGAACAAGCTGGAAATACCGTAGAACAAGATGCAGACCCAACAGCACATGCTGAAGTTAACGTAATTCGCAAATTAACTTCCCGTCTCAAAACCTCATCTTTTAATGAAGGGTACATCCTTTACTCTACCTGTGAACCTTGTGCGATGTGTGCAGCAACTTGTTTTTGGGCTGGGATTTCCGAAATTGTCTACGGGGTGGGCGGTGAAGACTTTGAAGATGATTATAATCCTAATATGATCAAGGTGCAGTGCCAAGACATTATCGAGCAATCACCTAATTCTATTCCTATCAAGTCTGGCATACTAAAACAAGATTGCAAACATCTTCACAGCAAATATCCTCTTTGAGCAGTAGATACTATTGTTGGAGTAGTATTGTTGAAAAATATAGTGTCACGTTATTTATAACTAAGTACTTAAACTAACTGATTGTACGTTGATAGCAAGACATTTCTTCAAGACCGATATTTGTTTGAATACAGCCAAGAAAATCAATTATTTTTTTTGATAGCCCGTGGTATAAAATCACCCGCAGATGAATGAATAAATAATAGTAAGCCGATCTTGTTACTTTCGAGCTTTCCTAACTACTCTATATCTATCTTATAGACTGAATTATGATAGCAAATTCAAAGTAGTAGAAATAAATTTATAAAATAGTTTTTATGCAATCTTCATAAGAACACTATCTCGACATACAGAGATATATGATTTTTTCTATGTTTGCATATCAAATATGTCAACACATTTGTCTATAGGTCAACTTCATAAATACTTTAAAATAGCTTATAATTAATGAAGAAATGGATATGACTTGCGACCAAACCACCGTAAATTAAGGATACTTACCACTAGCGACATAAGCCCTCATCATATAAAAATTGCGTTTGTGAGTACTTTTACTTCAACAGTGTAGTTAAATTTTGAAGCTATATTGTTGAAATAAATATTGACGATAATGAGCATGAATTTTTTTTTCGATATGGAGAGAATTTGTCCCGTTTTTGTCACTTTTTCCATATATGCTATTGAGTAAGTTAAGGAAATAACAATTTCCTCTAACTTTTAGAGTGATTCAAAAGCAATTTAGAGGTTATCAGAAATGAATAATGGTCCTCAGTTCGAAGAGCTGATCTCAGAAGATCTGAATGTAGAGGAGCAAGCAGCAATCGCTGGTGGAGATGGTGCTCCTCAACAGCCAGGGATTCCTGGATTTGGTGGGATTCCTGGATTTGGTGGTCCTCAAGTTGGTGGATTAGACCCATATCAACTATTTCTACAAAAGCAGTATTTCGATTTTCTTCAGCAGCAGTACCCAAGCATCTTTGGTGGTGGAGACTAATTAGCAAACACCCTAAAGTTAATCATAGGTAATTTATTTGGGAATCACCTAGTCTGATAGGAGAT
>JGI1201J43222_100235_pt1 | contig 16571 bp, 9 predicted proteins | sample MastesBC008_FD_43222 | JGI IMG/M metagenome (IMG submission 43222) | reverse complement strand
AGCTAGATTGTTCAAACTCTTTGCATAATCGAGATGATTTTCTCCGAGTTGCTGTTTTGTGATCTCCAATTCTTGAATACAAAGGGTTTTTGCTTCAAGGTACTTTCCTTGATTCCAGTAGAGACCAGCTAGATTGTTCAAACTCTTTGCATAATCGAGATGATTTTCTCCCAAACGGGATTTTACTTCTGATACACATTGCTCATACCAAGGTTGTGCTAATGCATATAAACCTTGTCCTCGGTAAAATCTCCCTAAACCAAGAAAAACAGAACATAAATTTTCATCCCTGACTGCATCAAGATGATTTTCTGCGACTTCTGTTAAATGGGGTATAGCGTTTTTGACAGAATTGATAATCTCTGAGGTTGTTGTGTGAGGAATTGTTTTACCAATTTCGATGAATTTAGCAGAGAAACTTTGTATGTAGTCACCTTTATGTTCTGACTGATTAAGTTTGGCTTGCAGAAACTCTCTAATCAAAGGATGAGTTTTGTAATAATACTCATCTTTCTGTTCTAAACACTGTACCAAATGGCGATGGTAAAGTTCCTCAATCCCATTTTCAACACTAGATTCATCCCAATTGAGAGATTTAGTTATGGACTCTACCCATTCCCAAAGGAAAATTTCTGGGACAAATAAACCTATCAATGCAGCAAGCTGCTGTGTTTGTGAATCCAGTTCTACCCAACTTAATTCAAATGCTTCTAAAACTCCACGTTGTGCTGTACTTAAGCTTTTTTGTTGGGGATTTTTTATTGCTTGATTATGCAGTCGTTGTTGTTTCAACTGCTCGAGCATCTTTGCTAATTTAAAGTGGGGAGGTTTTTGCTTGATATACCTTCCTACTAATTCTATTCCTAAGGGTAGATATCCCAACCATTCACATATTTTTTTCGCAGTTTCTAATTCTTTATTTACCTTGGTTTTTCCGACTGTTTTTGTGAATAATTCTAAAGCTTCATCTGGTGACAACACATTTAAGGCTATTTCCTCAACATTGGTGTCGATGTCTCGTAACCTAGTTGTAATCACAACTCGGAAGCGTTTATTTGTCGGTAGTAACTGAGAAAAATCCTCTAATTGAGTCACATCATCTAGTATTACTAATACCAAACCTGATGGTGGTTTCCAATTTGTCCAGCACCAAGTTACTTGTTCCTTCAAAGTCAGCAGATCTCCTTGGGGGTCTTTTTGGGGAACTTCTAAGCCCATCTGCAATTGGATAAATTGAATTATTTGTTTAGCTAAATTCTTATCTCTGACATTTAACCAGCAAATACCCCCAGGATAATCGTTTTCGTATGTTTTTGCGTATTGTACTGCTAACTCGGTTTTACCTACACCACCCATTCCCGACACAGCAGAGATGACTAGTTTGTTGTTTTGTGCATCAAATTTCTGGTGAATCTTAGCTAGTTCATCTTGTCGTCCCACAAAGTTCTTGCTACCAAGTTTGGGTATGTATTTGATGGGTTTAAAAGTTTTTTCTGAAGAAGGGTTGGGTCTACCAGTTCCTGTATTGTCATTTTGACTTGATTTAGTGTTTGAATCTGGGTCGAGTAAACTTTTAGAAATATCTTTTATCTTGATTTGTGGTATTTGGGATTCGGGAATATTTGTTAGATCTATCGCATTACAACCAAACTCAAAACTATCTTGATAATTTCTTCCAGAACTTAAAGCATCATAAAAACCAGTAGCAAACTTAATTGCAGCTTTATCCCCAATTGCGTAACTCATCCCGATAACACAATTAATATGTTGGTGAATAGCTTCTGCTTGAACTTCGCTATAACAAGCATTAAGCACTACACATTCAACATCCTTGTGAAATAACTTAAACAACCCCGCTAAAGACTCACTACTTACAAGTTGCTTTTGTCCGTATTCATTTTCTAGCACCAAACCATCATCCCCTACGCCATGACCGCAAAAGTGAACAATGTTTGGTGTGTGGTATAGTATTTCCCTACGCAAATCATCGACCCGCAACGCCCACTGACTAGTAATTTCAATTCCTTCGCGATTTTTAGCTTGTCTGTGAGCGCTTTGGATTTCTCGCACCTCTTCATCCAAGCGTAGTTTGTTTGTGTCTGTGGGATTAGCTGCAAGAATCAAGATTTTTTTCATTGCGCTTTTTATTGACAGGATTTTTATTTACAGAATTATTTACGGGTCATTTATTTAACCAACCTCATTAAATAAACAGTTCGTAACTGTACAATTCCGGAGACACTCACATTTTATTAAGCTTCTCGTCCAGAAGCCCAAATATCACGCCATTTAACCATTCCTTCCTTGGCTAAAACCCAATGACGAGAAACAAGATTTTCTCTCAAAGGGGACTTATCTTCACGCAACATCACATACTTGTAAGTAATTAGTTTACCAGCACTTTCATTGAAGGGAATTTCGGCAAACCAAGTATTTTGATTAATGTATTCTAAAGGATAAGCCTTAACAATATCCCAATTACCTAATTCCGGACAATTTCCGGTTACTACTATTCTTTCCCCAGGTTGAGTATATACTCCATTCAACTGAGCACGAACTAAAGTTTGTCCTTTAACTCTTTCGCCAATATAGCTAATTACAATTGCTTCTTGACTATCGAGTTCTAAATCCTCAATAGTTCCATCAGTAACTTGAAACTTGCGTCGAGTCAAAATACAGGTATGTTCTCCATCGGGAAGGTCGCAGGTAATAGCATCAAAAGTTATGACTTCTCCTCTGTTCATAGCTACAAAACACATGCAATTACCGTAACTGCGAATATAGCAATAAACATCCGGCGTAACATATTTTTGCCATTGACTACCCAAGGATACCGCAGGGTTAAGACGACGCAAACCAGAAAGCAAACGAATACAACGGTAAAGTTCCGTATCTCTATCCCATTTTTCCATCATGGGGCGGTTGTAAGGGTCGTCTCCTCCATCTGTATCATCGTGGAGATATTGCTCCGTACCGTAGTAAATACAAGGAATTCCCCGAGAAGTCATAATTAAAGCGATCGCTAACCGTAGTATATCAGGATCGGGATTTAAGGATTGAAACCGGGGCATATCATGATTGTCAATAAAAGTGACAAGCTCCGTCGCCCCATTGTAGCGATAGTCTTCCTTAAAAATATCTTGAATTAAATGAAATCCTTCTTCTGCACCTTCAGCAAGAGCAGAACGAATTGCACTACACAAGCCAAAATCAAGGATGGACATTCCGGAATGATTAGCAAATTCTACAGAACGCTCATCTAAAGGATGGGAAAAAATCCATTCGCCGAAGATAAAAACATCTGGCTTGCGATGGCGGATATCTGCGTTAAATTCCTGCCAAAACCAAATTGGCATATGTTTTACTGTATCTACGCGCAATGCATCAACACCCCGGTCTAACCATTGCTCGATCGCTGACTTGATATATTGGCGATATAAAATATTATTTTCGTTGAATGTAGCTAATCCCGATAGTTCACAGTTTTGAACTTGCCATTCATTTTCCCAATCATTCACTTCCCCATAATGATGGTACCAATTGTCTTTATCATCATTGAAGTCAGCAATTTTTACCCCGTCATCATAAAGTTCACCTTTCACCCCATCAATATCCGGGTTGCTGTGGTTGCAGACAATATCTAAAACTAACTTCATATTCCGCTTGTGCAACTCTGCAATTAAACAGTCAAAAGTCGTGTCGCGGGTTTCCTGAGTCTTGTTTAGGGAAGGTTCTTCATCTTTACCAATAAAACGGGGATTTATCCGTTTAAAGTCTCGCGTCCAATAACCGTGAATAGCTGCACTTTCAATAAATAAACCTTCTACCTGCTCAAACAAGGGAGTTAACCAAATAGCTGTTACTCCCATATTTTTTAAATAATCAAGCTTATCTATTAAACCTTGAAGGTCTCCACCCCAATATTTTCCCCAATCTTCCATCGCGGGATCGTAAAGCTCTGCATTTGGACCCTCACTATTATCTGGATCGCCATCACAAAACCTATCTACAACAATAAAATAAATAGTTTCTTGACGAAATTCCATATCCCTGGTGTAAAGAAACTCTAAATCAACTTCTTCTGAGGGATTTTCTACAGACGGATTAAGCTTTTCCTTATCAGTGTTACTTACCGCGTATTGAGCCGAAGAAGTTTGGGAAGGTTGAGAAACCATATGTTATTGAATTGCTTGTTAATGAATAAACTTCACTAAAAAAATAGTAATTTATACTTAGTATAAATCCATAAGAAATAAGTATTGTACATCTTACATAATTTTATTTCCCGAGCAATAAACTTTATTCACAAAAACACCAAAATGTAAAGTTTCTGCAGGTAAATGATTTAGCAAAGGAAAATCGAGTATTTACACTGTCAAACAAATAATTATAGAGAAATATATTTAACTTAAGTACTCTTAACGACTAAAAATCATCGATTTTAGAGCAATCTCCAATAAATGTTTCAGATTTCTATCAGAAATCATAGTTTTTCAGGAACATCACTTTTTATGTTAATAAATCGTTTACTTCCTAGATTTTCTACACTAGTTACTATTGGTGCAATCTCAACTCTCACCTACAGCACACAACAATCTGTCCAAGCGCAAATAGGTACTAATAAAGTTAAATTTAACCGCTGTCGCGCAGCATCACAATTAGTTCATTTTCAAAATTTAGGATACTCAGTTGCTGCTGATCGAATTAACGATCAAGGTTATGTTATCGCACCCCCACCCTCCAATACTTATTCAGCAAGAATTTGGGAAGAAGAACAATGCTGGGGCGTTCCTAATATCTATACTTGGTTATCCACACCACCTAACGATCGCTATGAAATGTGTTTAGTCGCAGCACAGTTAGGAATCAGTAGCTCTCAAGCAGCAATAGGAGCAAGGGAGGAAGTTCTTGGTTCTCCTCCTAGAAATAAACTTCGTGTAATGAATTTTTGGAAAAACTTTAACTGTAATTTTGTTGTTCAACAATACTATTCATACTAGCAGAGACTTCGTGGAAGGCTAATTTTTTAAAATACACGCCGTTAATAAATATAAATTAATTGAAATAATTAATAATGGAGCAATAGAAAATATAGTGTAGTATGCTAGAGACGCTGCTAAACTTGATGCTTTATCTTTTTGTCACTCCTGAATAGCTTCTTTAATTAGTCGAATCACTTTTGCAGATTTAAAGAAACTAAATTAATTATAGATCATAGCACAGGAAACTTTAACACGTTGTTTCATTATCTATTTTCAATCCGTGAAGAAATGCTTGATGGCTTAATTTAGTCATTTTGCTATAAACAAAAATAACTATAAACTAGATTAGATATTTAAATTATTAATTACTGGTATTATTCTTTCACTATTAAAATTGCAAGCTAATCTCAAATAAACCAATTTTGAATAAACTAATATCGAAGAATACGTATACTTTAGCTCAATGACTTTAGCTCAATATATAAATAAAAATTTCAATTATTTAGCTATATTGTTTTGCAGTTATCTTTGATTAAAGGTATGTAAGGCTAGAGATCCATAAAATATTTCTAATATAGATTTTTCGTTAGATATATTGAGTTTTTCAAGTGTAGAATAAACTGAATATGCTCAAGCCCATTAAAAATTATGATTTATATTTGATAGCGATCGCGTTTGATTTGTGAGTATAAGACTTCTTCATTACGCTGTTACCCACAACCGCATTTAGAAATTTATCCAAGATTAATTTTTTATCCAAAATTAATTTTCATTAATTAGTTCGGATGGTCATACACCAAGCTGCTAAGGAGTAACTAAAGAATTTGATTCATATCATTAGTATTTTGGAAAAATTATACAAATCCTCGTGAAATAAACTTTCTGAAATCAAGTCCCAAGCTTAAATTTTCAAAGTTAAACTTTCAATACTAAAGATTCAAAATTATTGTATGAATTACTTATTTTTTAGTTCATTGTTAATTTCTATCAAGCGTTCTTTTTTTAATTCACGTTCTAGACCTAAATTTTCATTATCGCAAAAATGGGTATTATGTACTTTAAATTTAATAGTTTTACTTGTATCTCTAAATTCTCAGACCTTAGCAGCAAAAAGACTGAGTCTTTCCTTTGGGATTATTCAGCGATCTATTTCGATTGAATCTTTAGCGTTTTATGCACGTACTGGCAAGCTAAATAATGAATTGAAAACATATTTTCAATATGCCCCTAAAGAAAAATTAACCGAATTGAGACAGGTTCTCATAACTCCGATCCCTCTAACGAATGTAGAAATTTCCCAATTTCTTTACACGCCGATTGGAGAAAACTTGTTGGAAAAGTTAGAAAATATTATTCAGGGAGAATCTAGAGGAGTAAAAATTAGAGGTACTTCCCGTAGTGCTGGTTTCTACGCAATGCGAGCCGCACTAATTTTAGCTGCATCTGACTCCAAGGAATTTACAATTTTAGATATTCTAGAAAAATTTCCTTCCAATAAAATATCAATTGATTTAGCCCGTAGCTTGGAAATAGCTTTAGAAGTCAGATCTCTAATTAATCAGACACGTAAAGCTATTAAGCTGATTAACAAAGAATCTCAAGAAGAAGTCAATACAAATATTGCTACAGACATATCTGAAATTTTAGCTGCAAATTTACGCAAATCAGGCAATTATAGCTGGCAAAAAAGCACTATTTCTCTTGTCGATCCCAATCGCTCTCGTAACTTTAGTGCTGATGTGTATTTACCAAAAGTCGATCGAGAAAGTCCGGTAATTGTGATTTCCCACGGGCTCGGTTCCGATCGCACAAGTTTTGTTTATCTTGCACAGTACCTTGCATCCCATGGTTTTGTTGTTGCAGTACCGGAACATCCCGGAAGTAATGCCGAACAATTAGAAGCACTATTATCTGCCAATACGGACAAAATCACCAGTCCGGAAGAATTTATTGATCGACCCTTAGATATTAAGTATTTACTAGATAAACTTACTTCTCTATCTCGTACAGACCCTTTATTTAAAGGAAAATTAAATACACAACAAGTGGGTGTAGTTGGACAATCTTTTGGTGGTTACACTGCTTTAGCGTTAGCAGGAGCCCAAATTAATGTGGAGCAAATGAATAAAACTTGCTCTTCTTTGGATGATTCCCTCAATGTTTCCTTATTACTACAATGTTTGGCATATAATCTAAATCAATCCGAATATAATTTATTTGACCCAAGGGTCAAAGTTGCAATTGCAATTAATCCGATTACTAGTAGCGTTTTTGGTCGAGATGGATTTAACCAAATTCGGATTCCAGTAATGATTATTTCTAGTAGTCTCGATAAAATTGCTCCTGCTCTTCCAGAACAAATTAAACCTTTTACCTGGTTACAAACACAGAATAAATATTTAGCTTTAATTGATGGTGGAACTCACTTTTCTACAATTGCAGAATCGCCTGATGCAACAGTTCCTTTACCATCAAATGTAATTGGTGTTTCACCAGAACTGGCACAAAATTATATTCAAGTATTAAGTAATACCTTTTTTCAAGCCTACGTAAATTCTAATGCTAATTATCGTCGCTACCTAGATAATGGTTATATCAATACTATCAGCCGAGAAGCTCTTCCACTCAGTATTGTGCGATCGCTCGATCTCGATCGCAAGAAAAAATAATTTGTATTCTAAGATAATTAAATCAATCCGAAATAGATTTATCCTGCAGGTTTTTAAAGCAATATAAACAATATATGGCTGTCTATATATCGGTAATTAATCTTGCTTTCCCTTCCCCTACGCATTTAATGAGAAGTAATCGACTTTCGCGTAGTGCTATAACTTTTCAAATAACTTTGCCAAAATCACATTTGAAAATAAAAAACCTTCCGGATCGGTCAAGCGCAATCTTCCTTTGACAACTTCTACCCAACTTTTCTCAACATAAGGTTGCAAAATTTGATCGATCTTATCCACCTTATTTTGTCCAAACTGTTTTTTGATACTTGCAATACTTACCCCTTCAGCCAAACGTAAACCCAACATTAAAGTTTCCAGCAAAACTTCATCTGTGGGAGTTTCTTGACAATCCACAACACAGCCATTTTCCACCCAAGCATAATATTCTTTCGTTTTACGGGGACGAGTGAAACGTTTACCCTCAACATAACTAGCTGCTCCCATCCCAAAAGCATAGTAAGGGCGATTTTCCCAATAAACTCGATTATGCCGACATTGGTGTCCCGAACGGGCATAATTAGAAATTTCGTAATGCTCGTATCCCGCATCAGTTAAAGTATTTTGTGCCATGCGGTACATTTTTACAGTTATTTCATCTTCCGGTAAAGGTTTATTACCAGGTTGATAATAACGACCAAAAGCTGTTTGGGGTTCAATTGTTAGGTCATATATCGATATGTGGGTTGGTGCAATTGCGATCGCTTTTTCTAAAGATTCGCGCCATATATCCAATGTTTGATGTGGTAAACCCGAAATTAAATCCATACTAAATTCTGGGATCTCCACCTGACGAATCAAATCAACCGCAGCAAAAATATCCTTTACAGAATGGGAACGACCACAAGCTTGTAATAAATTCTCAGTGAAACTTTGTACTCCCAAGCTTACTCGATTGATTCCAGCATCACGATAGCCTTGCAAATGTAATAAATCAAAAGTTCCTGGATCTATTTCCATAGAAATTTCAGCATTTGTAGCAATCCCAAATCTTTCCTGAATAATGTTAAGTATTTTTTGTAACTGTTTACTAGATAATAAAGATGGAGTCCCACCACCAAAAAAAATAGTTTCTATTGGTCGCTCAAAAGTCCTTGCAACAGTAATTTCTTGACACAATACTTCCACATATTGGGAGATAGTACCTGATTTTTCACCACGTAATTTATCGCCTATGACAAAAATTGGGAAGTCACAATAAAAACAACGCCGCCGACAAAAAGGAATGTGTACGTAAACAGAAGTTGGTATTTGCTGAGAAAAAGTTACTTTTTGATTCATTTTGAAAAAAAAATTCAAACATCTTTTTGTTTGAGAGAATAAGCAAGAAAATATTTATAATTTGGTGTTTTTTATCCTTTTCTATCCTTTTTACATAAATAGAAGAGAAGTATAAAGCATAAAACTATGAAGGTTATAATAATTGCAGAGACTGTTAAAGTCACCCGAATTCAGAGTGTAAATATTCTTAAATAACATCTAATTAGATGATACAAAAAATACCTCACTTTGTCGGGTAACAGCGCTGTAACAAAGCAATATAATTTATGCTTGACGCCATTATCATTTTTTCATTTATCCTGGCAGCAGCAGGTGTAGGATTCTACAGTACTGACTTACTGCCTGACGGTTCTTTAGACGGAGTAACAAATTTAGACGCTTTACGTTTAGTGGTCGCTACTTTTGCGGCTATTATCGGGGGTGCTGTAGGGCTGAGATTTCAGACAGGCTACCGTCGTTTGGAGTCACAAGTCCGAGAAATGCCCCTGGAAGCTATTCTGACTCGGGCAATTGGTTTAGTAATTGGGCTGTTACTAGCAAACTTAATGCTAGCTCCTTTGTTTTTAATTCCGATCCCCAATGATTTTAGTTTTATTAAACCATTAATAGCTGTTGTTGGCTCAATTATTCTGGCATATACCGGAATGAACCTGGCTGACACCCATGGTAGGGGTTTACTACGATTAATCAATCCCAACACGTTGGAAAGCATGGTTGTAGAAGGAACTTTAAAACCTGCTTCCACTAAAGTGCTTGACACAAGCTGTATTATCGATGGTCGTATTGAAACACTGCTAGAAACTGGATTTTTAGAAGGTCAAATCATCGTACCTCAGTTTATTTTGCAAGAACTGCAGCAAGTTGCTGATGCTAGCAAAGACCAAAAACGAGTGCGGGGAAGACGAGGATTAGAAATTCTTAACCGGGTTAAAACAGATTATCCCGAACGGATTGTGATTAATCCTGTCAACTATGCAGATATTGCCACAGTAGATGCAAAACTAATCAAATTTGCTCAAGAAATCAGTGGTACGCTTTTAACCAACGATTATAATCTTTCTAAAGTTGCCAGCCTGCAAAAAATTCCAGTTTTAAATGTTAATGACTTGGTAAATGCGGTTCGTCCCACATATTTACCTGGTGATAACATTGACATCAAAATACTCAAAGAAGGTAAGGAACCGTCCCAAGGTATTGGTTACTTGGAAGATGGAACAATGGTCGTAGTTGAAGAAGGAAGCAGTTACGTGGGTGGAGAACTTCGAGTAGTGGTTACCAGTGCATTACAAACTTCTGCAGGAAGGATGATTTTTGCTAAACCCCAAGCATCTGCGCTGACATGAGAGTATGGGACGTCAGCTTAGAACTAAATTTTGTAGTCGGTGCAGTCAGTCTGCACCGATTTTATATCGAGTAAAGTACGAAGAAAATGGGGACTGGGCATTTGTTTGTTCTGAATGCTGGAACCTGGTAAGTTCCAATAACCCCTTTTATTTGTATGGGGGTACATGGAAAGCTAAGAAAAAAAGATAAGCTCAACCTCTAATAGCTAGTCGCCAATCCCTACTTCTGATAAATTTCTAACGGTAAGCGATCGGGATCTTGAAAAAAAGTAAATTTTTTGCCTGTAATTTCATCAACACGAATCTTTTCCACTTCAACACCCTGAGACTTTAATTCCCTTACAGCTTCATCAATATTATCAACCTCAAAAGCTAAATGCCTCAAACCACAAGCTTCTGGTCGATCTACTCTGTGGGGAGGATTTGGAAAAGAAAATAATTCTATTTGGCTATTATCGCCCACCTGTAAATCAAGTTTATATGAATTTCTTTCGGAACGAAAAATTTCGTTAATTATCTGAAAACCTAAAATTTCGGTATAAAACTTCTTGGAACGTTTGTAATCAGAACAAATAATTGCTACGTGGTGAATCCTTGTGGTTTTCATAATTACTGTTAATTAACCTCCCAAAAGCACAGCCTATGATATCGTAAAACCTCTGGAAAATTCTTTTTTCAAAGCTGTGAGAAAAGGCGACGTGGGACAGTTTATTATCTATGGGGGAACTCAGAAAAATCTCAATAGCTAGAAAAAATTTTTCTATTTTTACTCCCACATTATCTTGATCGCCTAGTATTGGTACGGTAAGTATCCAATTAAACTTGTGTCACCACCAAGCTTTCTTCCAAACGTTGTTGAATTTCTGGTGAGATTCTACCCCTTGGAAGAGTCAACAATACATGCTTATTTGCTTGAAAAGCTTTAGTCAGATAATTACAAGCTTTTTCTGGCTGTGCATGTTCGCCACAGGTAAACATATCTATCGCCACATAACCAATTTCGGGCCATGTATGCACGGAAATATGAGATTCCGCTAAAAGTGCTAAAGCCGTTATTCCATAAGGCTCAAACTGATGTGTTACTTCCTTAAGGAGTGTAGATTTGGCTTCTTTGACTGCTGCTACTAATGCTTGACTAATAAACTCAAAATCATTGAGCAAATGATTTGGACATTCGTAAAGTTCGAGGATGCAGTGGCTACCAACAGGAACCAAAGGCTGATTATTTGGCGCGTTAGATGGATTGTTCAATTTTTAGTTCACCTTTAGATTGCAATAACCTGGCTTGTATGAACCTTCGGCATCAAATGCACTATGGCTATTTCTTTGCTTTCAAGTTCGTTCTTTTACTTGAAATTCTGTGGTTTGCAAGTACACAGAATAACTATTATGACATTATTTTTGCTAATTTATGTATATTTTTTTATTTGCCTGCTAGATAAACGATCAACATACATTGAGATATTTACAAGCTTAGGAAATCTATAAACTTTATTGATGTGGATGCTTGACAAATATTCTTGAAGTTTTGGTTAAATATTTTTTGCTATTTTAGTTGGGTTCTAAAAGCTACTTTTCTTGACTTGACCCTATCGGTAATAAAACTCAACTGATAATTATTTGTTATAAAAAACAAATAAACGCGATCGCAATGCTTCACTTGTGCTCGTAAAAAGAAAATAGATCAGTCAAAATATATTTACTCTTTGTCAAAGTAGCAAAGACAAATGCAAACATTATTTGATTTTAATGTGCAAGTTTGTAATTACATATTTCTTTACCAAAAAAATCATTTAATTGGATGTATTTACTTTCTCATCTAATTATGCATTGTTTGTATTTTTTTTGTAGTTTAAAATACTTTTTTCATAACTTTTGACTGTAATTATTTAACGTTATTTTTTTTTGTGTTTTGAGATACTTTTTGTCGAGTTTTTTATGCTGATATCATTAAGGTTTTGTATGTATTTTCATCATACATATTATGATATTCCTGAAATATTTGAACTGTATTTAGATGACATTTCAGAAAAAGAATATTATTATGTATGAGAAGATTGAACTATCATAAATTACAAAAAAGGTAAAATAGCAAACATAATTAACATTCTAAATTTGAAAAAGTCATAATTTTAATCCTAGTAAATTATGAAAGTTCATTAATTTAATTTATCTTGAAGCCAATTCTATTTTCAAATTACCTCGTAGCTAAGTGTAGTTATTAAGATAATTTTACATAAATGTTAGTTATTGCTAAGGAGGTTTTTTTGTACCTATTTACCGAGAAGATAGCATGTATGCAGAAAAATAACTTTATCTAATTTCATCAATCGGACAGGCAATAATTTTAGACAAGTAATAATATTTATTAATGCATGATAATACAAATATATTTATACCTTCATTAATTATAAATATATGATTTATTTACTTCTTCCTAGAGTTGAAAATCTATAAAACATGGAAGCTAATCATTATTAATTTAAACAGCTAGATTAAAAAACTCAATAATATAAACCTAATAATTTATCTACAATTCAATTTAACCGCATCTAATATTAAATCAAAAACGCTTGCTTTTCAAAACTATTGTAGAAAAATCTAATGTTAGAAACTATGCAGTCATATTCAAGCGAAATAGAAAAACAGCAAGATACTTTCATTGCTCAACTTCAAGAGGAGTTAGAACAGCAAAAAGTTCTGATGGACGCGATTGGGAAAATTCGAAGACCCCTCGATTTAAGTACTACACTCCAAACTACTACTACTCAAGTACGACAATTATTAAATGCTGACAGAGTCGCAGTATTTCAGTTTTATCTTGAGAAAACTTGGGAAGGAGAATTTATTTGTGAAGATGTTGCGGTAGGTTGGAGTTCAGTAATAGCAGAAAAACTTTATGATCGCAACTTTGGAGAACAATTTGCCCTTCACCATTTTGAAATAGAGACGCAAGCAATTAGAGATATTTACGCTGCGGGGTTAAGCGATTCTCATGTAGAAATTCTGGGTAGATTTCAAGTAAGAGCTAATTTAGTAGTTCCCATAGTCAAAAATGATAAAGCATGGGGACTATTATGTATTCATCAATGTAATAATACCCGCGAGTGGAAAAATTCCGAGGTTAAATTTGCTAAATCAATTTGCAATAATTTAACTCTTGCAATCGAACAAGCTGAGTATCTCCAACAAGTAGAGTTACAGACAGTAAAGCTTGCTCAGGCTGCTCAACACCAGAAAGTAATATCTAAAATAGTTGAAAAAATTCGTCAGTCACTTGACATAGATGTTATTTTTTCAACAACCACACAAGAAGTAAGACATATTCTCCAAGTTGATCGCGTTGCTATATTCCGTTTTAACTTTGATTGGAGTGGTAAGTTTGTTGCAGAATCATTTGATGAACATTGGATATCCTTAATTGGAGCATATCCAGTAATAAATGACACCTATCTACAGGAGACAAAGGGAGGGCGCTACGCCAATAATCAGATTTTAACAGTTGATAATATATATGAAGCCGGGCTTAATGAGTGTCATATAGCCTTGTTAGAACAATTTCAAGCTCAAGCATTTACTACTGCTCCAATATTGCAAGGCGATAAACTGTGGGGAATTATTGGCGCATATCAAAATTCTAGTCCTAGAACATGGCAAGCTGATGAAGTTGATTTACTAGCCCAGGTTGGTTCTCAGTTGGGTGTTGCTTTAAGCCATCATGAGTTACTAGCAAAAGCCGAGTACCAAACAGAGCAACAGAAAGCATTGACCGCAGTAATTACTCGTATTCGGGAATCTCTTAAGTTCAACACTATTTTTCGAACTACTGTTGTGGAAGTACGTCAATTGCTTCAGGTAGATAGGGTAGCTATCTTTCGTTTCGACCCAGAAAATGATTGGGAAGGAGAAATCATCCATGAAGATGTGGGCTTAGGTTTTAGCTCGGCAATTACGGAGAAAGTTTACGATCGCTGTTTTAGTGAAAACTTTGCACCACTTTATCGCCAAGGTCGAGTGAACGTGATCGCTGACATTTATCAACATGATTTCAAAGAGTGCTACATAAAAATCCTGGAAAGATTTCAAGTTCGTGCAAACATTGTTGCACCTCTACTTAAAGAAGGTGAGTTATGGGGACTCCTGTGCATTCATCAATGTAGTAAACCCAGAGAATGGAAAAATAGCGAAATTGAATTTGTATATCAAATTGCCGAACAATTGGGAGTTGCCTTAAAACAAGATTCTTACTTGAAAAAAGTCAAAGCACAAGCTGTTCAGCTAGCAGAAGCTAAAGAACGTGACAAAGCGATGGAAAGACAGAAGTTGTTAGCTACGACTGTGGATAAAATCCGTCAGTCACTTGACATTGAAACTATTTTTAAAGCTACGACCCAAGCAGTAAGAGAATTACTCAAAGTAGAGAGAGTTGCAATCTATCGTTTTGATTCGAATTGGAGGGGAAAATTTGTTGCAGATTCTTTTCAGGATGGTTGGCAACCCCCATCAAACTCGCAATCATTAATGATGCCAACTTTTTTAGACGTGGATAATGAAAATCTTCCACGTAACGAAATTTTTGTTCCCATATCTCAGGGTGAGAAGTTATGGGGTTTGCTAGTCGCTAATCAAACTTCCCAACCACGTGTTTGGAAAAATGAAGAAGTCGATTTACTAGCCCAGGTTGGAGTGCAGTTAGGAATTGCAATTCAGCAGGGAGAATTACTCCAGCAGACCAAAGATCAAGCTGCACAACTTACTAATGCTTTGCAGGAAATCAAACAAGCTCAGGATTATTTAATCCAGGGTGAAAAGATGGCAAGTTTGTGGGAATTATTTGCTGGTGTCGCCCACGAAATTAATAACCCAATTAATTTTATTCTCAGCAACCTCACTCACATGAGGAAATATGCCCAACACCTACTACAGATGGTAAATAGGTACCGCGAACATTCTCCAGATAAATTATTAAATATTCAAGGGCAAGTAGAAGAGCTTAATTTAAATTTCATAACAGAAGATCTACCGAAGATGCTTTACTCTATGGAACTTGGAGCAAAACGCATCAATCAGATCGTAATTTCATTACGAAACTTTTATCGAACAGATGAAGCTGAATTAAAAACAGTCAACATCCATGAAGGATTAGATAATACTTTACTGATTTTAGGACATCGTTTGAAAAAAAATGAACGCTATCCAGGAATTAAGGTTATTAAACTCTATGGCAAATTACCTTTAGTTGAATGCTATTGTGCCCAATTAAACTTAGTGTTCATGAATATCTTGGCAAATAGCATTGATGCTTTGGATCAGAAGTTTATAAGCACAAAACAAAAATACCCAAAATCTGATACAGAAAATCCCGATCTTCCTCTATCTATCTGCATTATCACTCAATTGATTAGTGACAAAGTTACGATTAAAATTACCGATAATGGTTTGGGGATGCCCGAATTTGTACGCCAACGGATTTTTGAACCCCTTTTCACCACCAAAGAATTAGGTCAAGTAACAGGATTAGGATTGTCTATCTCCCATCAAATAGTGGTTGAAAAACACAAAGGTCAAATTAAATGCTCTTCTGAACTGGGACAGGGAACAGAATTTCTAATTGAAATCCCCATTAAGCATCATTCATAAAGTAATTATTTTGGAATAAGTGTTGATAATTATTTTACTTTCTTGATTTTAATTGGATCTATGATGTTAGTTCGCTTTTCACAAAAAAGTTATAGTTTTTCCTTTATTAACAATAAAAATCAAGGGATTGACTTCAAGTAAAATAAAGCTGAACATAATTTCAACAAGTAATAAATATAACTAATAAGCCTATTATCAGCGTAGGGTTTTATATAAAAATTGCTTAAAAATAACATATTTAAAAGTTAATTTTTATACTGAATTATAATGTTAATGTATATTTAAAATACATTTATTCGCAACAAATAGTAACTCAAGTTACCCTAGTATGTCTTCATGTACATGAGCGCACTCAAATACATGAAATTACTATTTATACGATGTAAAACATAGTGTATGGTGCAGCTATACTGTTAATAGAAAGCTTGTATATAAAAACAAATGATTTATCGATAGTTTGCCTGAGGTAATACCAATTCAATAAATCATTGCAACAGATTCTCCGGTAGAGACGTTGCAGAGGCTAACGCCGACGCCGCAGGCTCTGCAACGTCTCTACAAAATCTATCTGTCTCATTATTTTTCCAAATTGGTATAAG
>JGI1201J43222_100234_pt1 | contig 16628 bp, 11 predicted proteins | sample MastesBC008_FD_43222 | JGI IMG/M metagenome (IMG submission 43222) | reverse complement strand
TTTTTTAAACCCCTTCTTTACATTTGCTTTGATCTCTGGTTTACCTTGTTCTCCTTTGAGACGGTTATTTTCATCCCGTAATTTTTGATTTTCTTCTTCTAATTCTTTGATCTTTGAATTTAGTTGCTCTATGAGGTTGAGCAGTACTTCTACTGTTTGACGCACCTGGGAGTCTGCAATCTGTCCTGGGTCAATGGATTGCAGTAATGCCGATACTAATTTCTCTGATGATGGTTTTTGCGTCATGGGTCATATTCTACGACACATGCTCTACTTTTGTTCCTTCTTCTTTTTTCTTCTTACCCCGACTTACTGAGCGGATACTATTTGTACTTATAAATTTGTACCCATAAAGTTAAAATTTATTGGTTCGAGAATAAATAGTGAAATTAAAATTTCAATTTAGTTGAAGGCTTTCTCTACACAATATTGCAGTAAGAAATAATCCAAAATTACTTTTGCTGTTTTCTACGCTGTTGCATTCGTCGGACAAACTTCTGTCTTTGTTCTAATGTCAGAACTTCTCGGATTGCAAAAGTGTTTTCAAAGCGCATATCAGTAAGTTCTTGTCTTAATTTTTTTAATTCGTTGTATTGATTGCGTACTTGTTCTTGAGAAGCTTCACTTCCTATCAATTGCTCTAATTTATTTCTTGCTTGTCTCATAGATTGACGTTTTTGGCGGATTTTGTTTTTAGATTGTTGACGAATTTGTTTTATTTTTTGCCTTTGCTCAGATGTTAGATTTAAATCTTTAAGTAAACCACCTCTACGAGATTTTTTTCGCGGAGTATTCGTTTGATTTTGGGTAATAATTTGTTGATATTTTTGGTGTTGGGAATTTTGGGATGATTCAACGTTTGATATTCCAAGTGCTACTGCACTACCAAAAATTACAAGTACCACAGAAATTATCGATGCATTACCTAAAGATTTGAAGTTCATTTTCAGTAACTATCTCCAGTTATTTGTCTTGAAATATATAAGTTTATTTTTATGACTTAATTAAATAATTTTTTAGGTTATTTATGGATTGGAATATTTATCTGTAGAATTGATATTTTTACTCTAATAAAAAAGCTCTGAATCATCCTCACCTAAGATTTCATGCCAATTTTCTTCGATGAATTCTTCTATGTGAGCAACTTCAGCATTACTGAACTCTGTAGTTTTGAGATGATTAATAATTATAAATATTGCTAATCCTGCAGTTAGTAAAGCTGGAAATATCCCGCGAAAATTTCTAAAAATTTTGAGGATATTTGATATTTTAAACAATAAATATTTGTCAGTTGGTGTTGTATTTGTTTCTTGAATAGTATTTATTTTTTGGAATATTACCTCTTCCAAATCTGGAGGTGCTTGAGGAACCTCTGGACGATTTTGACGGAGAAAATCAACTAAATCTCGTTCGTTTTTGGGAGGCTGAGTCATAGTTGTACTCCTTGTTGCTGAAAATATTTACGCATAGCAGCGCGAGCATTGAATAAACGCGATTTGACTGTTCCCAAAGGAATCTCAAGAATTTGAGCTACCTCTCTTTGCGGTACTTGTTCTAAGTCATGTAAAACCAAAATGGTCCGATAAGCAAAACTTAAATTTGCTAGTCCCCGTTGCACTAAATCTTGATAGTGCAGTTCCATTAGATCTGGAGCTTGCTGATGGGTGGGAGTTTGTTGGCTGAGATTTTGTAGTTTTGTTTTAGTCTGAGTTGCTGCGTGTCGGCGATCATAAGCAACATTTGTCGCTATTCGGTAAAGCCAAGTCGAGAATTTGGCTTCCTGACGAAATTTGGGTAAACCTTTCCAAGCTCGGAGAAAAACTTCTTGCACCAGATCGTCCAAACAATCTGGTGCACAAAGCTGATAAAGAATAGACCTCACCCGTTGTTGATAACAACGGTAAAGTTGGCGAAAACTATGAGTGTCACCTTGTAAACACTGTTTTACAAGGTAATTATCTGCTGAACGATTTTCAGTCGGATCGTCAGATTTACATTTTTTTGAAACCTTGGATAGTTCCACAAACACAACGCAAGTCTCTCTAGCTTTTAATTGCTTCTGTTAATAAGACTTGGTGAGTTTGAGAAAGGTTCAATGGAAGCTTTGGATTTGAGAAGAGTAAATATTGTGAAATTTTGATTGTCCAGTGCTTCGTCCTAAGAGATTGGTTTTCCCAATAAAATATGTGGAGAAATATTTAGCGTAGCGTGACCGCAAGGTCATAATTTTACTTCATACTATTTGCGATCGCGACTAATTCATCTCGACTAAGTTCATCAGTACTAGCAATATGGTAAAGCATATTTCCTTCTTTCCACTGGAGTTGTCGTAACGGAGCGTTGAAGATAATGTACAAAAGCGTTCGATACGCTTCTACATATCTGTCGCACTAGACTATTAATTCGTAACAGCAAAATTTTCTGAATTTATCATTTTCTCGTTCCCTGCTCGCTGATCCTTAATCCCCATTCCCCATTACAGCCTTAAAAGCAACTTCAACAGCCCTTTGTTTTTGGGGATCTACTCCTTGGGAGTATTCCAAAGAGAAAGGAACGCTAATATCAGGCTTCACGCCATTTCCCTCCAAACGATATTTATTGTTAATCAAAACATCTGCTACAGCAAGGTAAAGAACACTACCATCCTTCATGATAAAAGGACTACCTCCAACTACAGCCCCTGATGTTTTAGAGCCAACTATAGGACCAATTTTGTGCTGTTTAAAACCAAATGCTAAAATTTCTTTACCACTTCTGCTACCTTCATTTACCAACAGAACTACCGGCTTTTTCCATTGGGAATTATTGTTAACAGGCTTACGATCGCGCCCAATAAAAGTAATGTTTGGACTTTTGCCGGTAAATATATGAAGATATTTTGGTGCTGCTCCACCCCAACCATCTCTCAAATCTAAAACTAATCCATCTGCATTTCGAAAGCGACCGTAAAGTAAATCTTCTTCCAACTGCTCTTGATATTTTGTATCTGCATAAGACCAGATATGAACGTAAGCAATTTTTTTCCCATTTCGTTCAATCGTTTCTCGGCTTGCTTTTTGAACATCCAGAAACATTTTGCTGGGATCGAACATCTTTGGCGTTACGTTGATTTCTTGCTGAGAATCAATACTAGGTGTTCGTTGAACTAACAGTTTGACTTTTTTACCTACTTTTCCTGCAAAAGACTTTATAGATTCGTAGGGTTTACCGTCTACACTAATTACTCGATCTCCAACTTTTAAATCCGATCCCGCTGCTGGGGTACCTGCTAAAATTCCACTGATAAAAGTCTTATCATTTATTTTTTTGGTAAAAATACCAATTCCAGCATATTCAATTTTTTCAGTTCCTAAAAATCGTTTTAGCTGTTTTTGTAAGTTCTGATTTCTGGGCTGAAAAATTCCGAGGAGTTGATAATATTTTTGTTCGTTCTGAGTATAAAAATGAGTATGAGAAGTTTGTAATTCTGATAACATCCTGTTGATGACTGTAGCAAATTCTTCACTGGACTGAGTTCGTGTAGCCAGAGGTTTATACTTTTTCCGCATTGCTTTCCAATCCACACCATTCAACTGTGGATCGTAAAAGTTGTCATTCACTGTTTTCCAGACTTGCTCTAAAATATCTGCTCGCTTCCGTGGTTGCGTTGCGAAAATTGGTGGGTTCAGCCATTGTAGTAGGATAATGATCGCAAACAAACTCGCGATCGCAAGACTGAAAATTTCAGGGCGCTTTAATTGTCTCAAAAGTTTCTTCATTTTGCTCTCTCTTGCAATAAACATGACTCGAGCACATTTTTTATTGTTGTCACATTTAAGGTCCTAATTACTAAGAGCTAAGTAAGAATTACGTGTAATTACAAACAACTAAAATTACAACTGATTGGACAAGCGATCAGTCACGATTTAATCAGATTGATTCTTGTCCGGATACATTCTACATTTACCTGTTTGTAGAAGAAGTTTTCTTAATATGCAGTGACACATCTCAATAAGAGATGGGCGCGAGGTTTCCAGCTTCGAGCTAAACTATATGAGTAGAATTCCTATTTCATAAGACTTTTGTCTAACATCAAAGAATGACTATTGACTACGATGTCGTAATTATTGGTGGTACTTTAGCAGGACGTTATGCTGCTTGGAGCGCGACCCAGTTTAAAGCTAGAGTTGCTTTAGTTGAACCGAATGTTAGCCAAGAGCCGATTAAAAACTCGATTAAAAATTATACCTTTACTCAAACTAGTAAATTTTTACAGAAATTAAGTAACCTACCCGGTTTTGGTATTGATGCTTTGTGTTCTGAGACCAAAGAACTCTCTGAGACAAAAGAGCAATGTCAAATCCTTTGGGATTGGGATCTAGCAACGTTATACGCTGATGGCATTTTTACTAACACTCACCAACAACTTTCGCTAACAATGTTAGCAGCACAAGGGGTAGATGTTGTTACTGATAAAGGTCAATTTCAAATATCACCAAATTTGAGTTTTGTTGTAAAGGATCGCTCCCTGCGCAGTCGTAGTTATTTACTCGCAACAGGTGCTAATCCAGCAATTCCGGATATAGAAGGATTAGGAACTGTGGGTTATGTTACTTCCTTGAATATTTGGGATTTGTTTATAAAATCACAATCTACACCCCCAAGAAATTGGACTATTCTTGGTGGTTTACCTCAAAGTATTGAAATAGCACAAATTTTAGTGCGTTTAAATTGTCAGGTCACCTTGATATTGGAACATCCTTATATTTTTTCCCAGTTGGACCCAGAGATTGCTTTACTCATTCTTGCTGAATTAGAAGCTGAGGGAGTACGAATACTTCAAGAAACTGTAGTTACCCAAGTACGACAGATTGATGGGAAAAAATGGCTCCAAGCAGGAGATAAAGCAATTGAAACTGATGAAATTGTAGTAGCAACTGCACAACAACCAAATATTGAATCTCTTAACTTAGCTGCGGTGGGGGTTAAATGGTACCAAAATCGCCTCTTAGTAAATAAAAAATTACAAACTACTAACCACAAAATTTATGCTTGTGGGGATGTTATGGGAGGTTATAGTTTTGGCAATATTGCCAACTATGAGGCGAGAATTGCGCTCAAAAATGCCTTATTTTTCCCAATATCTAAAGTTAATTATCGTAGTATTCCTTGGGGAATATCTTCCCAGCCAGCAATTGCACAAGTCGGTTTAACAGAACCACAAGCTAAACGTCGACATAGTCCAAAAGAAATTATAGTCTTAAAGCAATATTTTAAAACACTAACTAAAGCTCAAGTTCAAGATGAGATTACTGGTATTTGTAAATTAATAATTCGTCCTAATGGGGAAATCTTAGGTGCTTCGATTTTAGGTAAAAGTGCAGGAGAAATAATTAATATTATTGCTTTAGCAATCGCAAAAAAAATCAGAATAAAAGAACTATCATCTTTATCTGCAATTTATCCAAGTTACTCGGAAATATTGGTACAAACAGCCCAAATGTGGGAACGGGAAAAACTCAATCGCAATACGGGTCTAAAAGACTTTCTCGAAAATTTTTTCCACTTCCGGCGTTCTTGGAAAATTTAGTTGGTTAGGGATTAGGGGCTGGGGATAGAGGATTAGCGTTAGTGCAGTATATTTTATTAGTTTATTAGCGCAACCTATTTTCCCAATCGCTTATCGCCTATCACTTATCGCCAATCCTCTATCCCCAACCTTTCATTTCTTCCTTTCTGTCAAAGAAACACTACCAATACCTTGAATAATACCGCGACCAATTAATCCCAAACTACGACCAACAACCTTAGTAAGTACGAAAACAACACCACTACCCAATAAAGAGAAAATAGCTTGTAATCTCGGCTTGACTGCATCGCTAAACTCAAGCATTAAAGTAACAATTAGTGGAACACCACCAAGTCGATTTAGCTCTTCACCGCGTGGTGCATAAATTGAGATTTTAGCTAAACCTCTCGGTCCAAAAACAAATAGTTCGTAACGACTTTCAAAAATTGCTTTCGGTTCGCCAATATAGTTTTGGAGACGATATTTCCAAGATAAATTATTTCTGAAACTTTCTATCTCTCTGGTAGAGAATAATTTTGGTTCATAGTAATTTTGTTTAATTACTTCCAAATCTCCCAGGCAATTCAATAGGGGTTGTACTGCAGCATTCCCGAGCTGTATCAATAAATTCTCTAGGACCATCGAACCATGTTCATTTGCCTCCGCACTACCTGCTGGATAAGAATTATTATTAATGTATAAATCTGTTTGAAATAGAAGATAAGCGAGTAACTCTGGAACCAGAGGAATTTTTTCTAAAATTTCTTCTTCTATAATCTCAAGACTTTTGAGCAATACATTAATAATTTCTACTGGACGTTTATCCACATTAATTAAAGAAAACTTGCCATAAAATTCTGTAATTGTTTCTTGCCATAAATCTCGTAATATTTTACTTCTTAATTCTGGTAGGCGAGTAATAGCAATTTTGGCAAATCTCAAATCATCGAGAATATTCGCGAATTTTTGCAAAATTAAATAAATTAATTCTCTTTTTTTAGCTTCACGGAAAATGTCAATTTCTAAGGGAGTATCTGTAACATTTTGTAAGCTAAATTGTAGTTTATTAATGCAAGAAGAAAATAAAATTGACTGTAAAGCTCTGGGGCTAAGTAAGGAGGGTGCTGATAGAGGTTTAGGTTGGGAATAGGTAGCGATTGCACTATTTGCAAAGGATTCTTTAGATGATTTTGTTTTAAAGAGATTATTCCGTTTTTGTGCTTCTTGTGTGGGTGAAGATGGAGCTACCAGGTGTTGGAGTAACCAACGTGCTGCAAATAATTCTCGTTGTCTTCCTGTAAGAACGGCTCGGTCTAATATTGGGATCCCTGGAACTTGTAATTGTGTTTTCACTTCTGTCAAGGAGTTATTGATATAACTACTCCCTGACGAATAAAGATAATTACGCAGTTTAATTAACCGATTCGATAAAGCTTTGATTTTATCCTGTGTATTTCCAACTTCTTCTGTAACTTCTATTTGTTCGGAAAATGTCAAGTTTTGTGTTGAAGATGCTGACTCTGCTTCTACTTGGTTTTTCTGTTGTCCTTCTACATCTTCGAGATATTCTTCATTATTGGTGGAACCAAACCAATAATTCTGACCTGAAGCGATAATTTCAATTGCAGCAACAATCTCATTTAAGGGGGTACCTTTAGGACAATAACCATCTACCCCAAGTGCTTTCGCTCCAAGGAGCAATCCCCTATCTTGAGAGGAAGTAACTAGCAGCAACGGTAAGTTCGGATATAGGGCTTTGATCTGTCGACATAGTTGTAAACCCAACTGTTGACTTTCCTCTGAGCGACCATTACCCAGTTCTAAAATAACCAAATTTACTTGATTGGGGTCTTTAAGGGCAAGTTCTGCTAAGATTTGCAAAGCAACAATATCAGTTTGGGCTTCTGATATTACTTGCAAGTTAGGCTCTTGTTCTAACGCCATCCGTAACCCCAGTCGAAAAATAGGGTCTGGATCTATTAACAATAGGTTTAAAGGGCGATCGCTCATAATTATTTTTTTAACAACACCGCCACTGTTTAAATTTTTTGTGGTCGTAATCTCGGTCGTAGTTCCATAAAGAAGCTGGTTTTTCCTTATTTCAATCTGTTAACACGAACTGGGAAGCAGAGCATAATTTGTTTAGGAAACTATTGAATTTTTAATTAAATCAACTAAATTATTAAGCAACGCTTAGCAGAATATTATATTGAAATTCAGAATTTCTAACTTTTACAGATGGTTAAAGACCAGGGTTTGCATCCAAATATTATTCTGTATATAGATTTCAAAATCAATCTTATACATTTTTGGGGGCGTATCCGAGAAGAATTATCAGCGCTAGTTGTGGGTAAAGATTAGAAGATATATGAAAATCATAGAAATTTGTTATTCTATTTGACTTAATGGCAAGATTTGTAACAAATAGCAAATTAATTAAACAATACATCGCTAAACAATAAAGTTGTCTATTTTCCCACCCCAATATAAGCATCAAATCCAGAAGCATTCAATTAAATGTCTCGATTGTCTTGGGAGTAATGTCGCCATTTACCCAATGGGATCGAGATTGAATAATGAAGCTTCTATTTCAGCATACTAAACAACAGTAGGGATTAAAAACCTTAGATAATAATGAATATGAAATGCTTTTATGTCTGAGTAAAAATAACTAGATATTCTGATTTATTGTGATTTTTGTTTAATTTAGTGTATTATTGAGTGCTTGTATATTAACTGACTGAAAATTCCTCATTCTTGTTAGCCGTCACATTTAGGAATGTGGATTAAATAAATGACAAAAGTATGGTGCTGTTAGTATCGCGTAACGCACCATTCCAAATTTCAGAATTACAGGTTATTAAATTCTCATTCCCCAGTAAATTCTTTAGAGAATTATCAATAAATCCTAAAGTAGGGAGTGTTACGGTAAAACAAAGATTTGATTGTTGGAATAATTCATAATTTGCTGTAATGCACTGACCTAACATCATGCATTAAGCATATTAAATTGCTTGTTAAAAGTTATGTATAGTAATGGATATAACACACTCTTGTATATTAAGAATGTGATAGACATTCATTCTTTTATAACCGTTGATTCACCCCAAGTCAGCTGTTGCGATTGCAGATTTTGGATTCTACGATTTTCAAGAACGCATATTTTCGCTTTTGCTTTGTTTTATGCTTATAAAAAGTGGGAATTACAGCACTTTGCAAGTAGATGAGGTACATTTTTCTTGTTCCCTATTCCCTGCATGCTTAAAGATACGTGTGCCTCATTTAAATTAAATCGGCTGTATATAGGTTTGTAGAAGTTTTAATATATCTATCCAGTAACGTTAAGCTACGGCGTGAAGATCCAAAACAATACTAATGTACAAATTAAAACTGAACTGTAACCAAACCTAAAATTAACTGTCACCATACATAAAGTCAAATAACACACAAAAAGGTAGACAGATTTAGTGCTAATAAAAAAGCTTCATTTAATGGGATCGTAGTTAATTGAGAATTGAGTGATATACATCCCGATCCCATGCTTGAAAGTATATTCCATCTGGCTGGCTATGGTAACTTTGCTCCTAAGTCCAGATTTTGACTCACTCTTCTGAATCTTCGCGGTAACCAAAGAAGTTGATGCTGTATTCAGTAATTTTAACGCCTGTTTGCTTTTCTACTTCCTGAATTAGTTCTTTTGGTAGTTGGATATGGACATCTAAAATCTGTTGAGTATCCAAACAGTTAACATGACTGTGAGGATCAGTGATATTGCCATACAAACGTCCATCAGAATGTTCTATACATTCGATAATATTTTGAGAAGACAAGGCTTCTAGATTTTGATATACAGATGTGTGACCGATTTCTTTACCTTCTTGGTTGAGTCGATCGTAAATTTCACGAGCGGATAAGTGTTCTTCAGCTTTCCACAATAACTCTAGAATAAAGCGACGCTGACGGCTAACTCGCATTCCAAGTGTTTGACAGCGTTCTAAAGCATCTTCTAAAGAACGAATAGGTTTTGAAGTTATTGCTGGTTCTGACATATTTTAGTTTGTTAATAATTGGATTATTTTTTAAGACTTATTTCTTGATGTACCACCTATAGCTATTTTCTACTCAAAGGTGCTTGGTTAATTCATTACTTGTGTCCTCCTTTCCTGTAAAAATCACAAAACAACATAATTAACCACCTGAAACATTTATATCGCTTTGATTAATATTGTTTTGCCTAAGCAAACTCATTACCACTTTAACTTAAAATCTTGTTCAGCGTCTACTTGGAAGCGGATATTACAAGTGGATTCAGTAGAGATTGATTAACAAAAAAGACCCATAAGCTGTCAAGTTATTAGTAGTCAAAACAAACTCAAGAATCTAATTTAACTTTTAAAGTTGGAAGTCTAAAGAAACTCTAAAGAAAACCTTGGTATTTGTTATTCATGCTAGATTCACCAACTTTGGTAATTGATTATGTAGAGATTCTTACTGTTTATCATAAGTCAATTTTGTTTAGTAGTGCTACAAAAAAGTACTACCGGTAACAAATAAAAATAGTAAATTAAATAACTCAAAATTTAGCAGTATTTTGTTCTGTTAATAAATTCATCATTACAATCTCAAAAGTTCACATACGGCGATCTATCGTTTCGTCGCTATGCGATCGAGTTGTACGAGGTAAAGATATTTTGCATTTGGTATTTTGAATTTATAGTACAAACGCTTTGTCTGTGGTGTTGCGTAGTAATATTTCTCACTCACTTATTACTGCTGTGATGGTTTGAGACAGATTATTTTGTTGTTAATTTCCTGAAAAAATCTTGTTTTATCACATTTAAGATTAAATAGTGACCTTATTTATACTGAATATCAACACGAATCGTTAAATTACTTTTCAGTATTTGTACTACTTTACACAGACTCAATAAATACACATAATTGCTTTCAAAGCGACTTATTGTCGAGCAAAGAGACTAATGTATAGCTTTTCTACCGAGAGCTAGCGTTTGGAAGCAACATCTACTTAAGTAATTATCCTGAAATACTGAAATAAAAGTACAGAATAATTACAAAGCATAAAAATAAAAATCATCCAGGGTGACGAGTCTATGTCTTTAAAGACAAATAATGGGAGCAGCAACAATAATCTGAATGCTGACAAGATGCCATCTGTTGATATGAATTCACCATCTTGTAGAGGTGAAATGCCCAAAGGTGAGATGAATTCTAGTCAGTTTGAGGATTCAAAACTTCATGTTCTAGTTGAACTACGCACATCCAACTCTCAAAAGAATTTGCAAACTCTTTCTGGTGCGCTTGGAGGAAGCATTACGAGTTTTCAGCTAGATCTCAATTATGAGCCAATACCAGTTAATCCCAGTAATAAATTCGCTGCAAATATTGGTTCGGAAGATGAAGAAACGATTCTTGTCCGGGGTGCAATAGATGAACATCAGATACGAGAACTGGAGGCACAGCCAAATGTTGTTAAAGTCTATAAAGATACACCAATAGCTCCCTTTGATCCTGCTGGTACATTAGTAAAAAAACCTGCTCGAGATTTAGTTGAACCAGTTAGTAATACAAATAGTTGCCCAATTGGAACCTGTGATTGTGCTGCAACCCAAGCCAAAGGAACGATCGCTGATGTCGCCAAATATTTGGGGATCGATAAAATTTGGGCTCGTGGATATAAAGGTGAAGGTATTGTTGTAGGAATTGTTGATGGTGGGATTACAGCAGAAGGTCGAACGGTTGGAAATGGAGAAACCGACCGACGCATTCCCAATGTAATTGGTGGTCCCGATTCTGACTGGGGTACCAAAGCCCGTTCTTGGGGGGAGCACGGTAATATGTGCGCTACTGATGTTTTGGGTATGGCTCCAGAAGCCAAACTTTATGATTGTCGCCTTGCTGGTGGTGATGCTATATCTAATGCTTTAAGAATATTTGAATGGGCGATTAAGCAGCATAAAACTGATGGTACGCCCCAAGTCCTGACCAACAGTTGGGGAATTTATCAAAAAAATTGGGATGAGTTTTATGCAACTAATCCGGATCATCCTTTTACTCGCAAAGTTGTAGAGGCTATTGAAGAAGGTATTCTAGTGCTATTTGCTGCGGGTAACTGTGGTGGTAGTTGTCCGAGCGATCGCTGCGGTCAAGACTTTGGTTCGGGTAAAAGTATTTGGGGTGCAAATGGACATCCCAGAGTGCTCACAGTTGGTGCTGTAAATAAACATGAAGAATTTGTTGGTTATAGCAGCCAGGGACCTGCAGCATTAGATGAAAATAAACCTGATTTTTGCTCCATTACTCATTTCCAAGGCTACTTTGATTGTGATAACGGTACTTCTGCTGCAACACCGATCGCAGCGGGTGCAGTAGCTCTGCTCAAGCAAGCAAAACCTTCCTTAACCCAAGTAGAAATCAAAGATGCATTTAAGAGTACGGCTAAAAATATTGGTGAAGCAGGTTTTGATAAGCATTCTGGTTCTGGAATAATCCAACCCCTAGTAGCTTTAGAAAAGATTTTACCCGAACAACCGAAATGCTCTAAACCCCTCAGATTGGGTGGTAAATGTTTTTCTGCACCTGCTGCTACTTCTTGGGGAAAAAATCGTCTCGATACATTTGTCCTGTCAGCTGATAGTTCAGTGCATCATAAATATTGGGATGGTAAAACCTGGAGTGATTGGTTAAAAGTAGATGGTTTTAGTTTGAGTGCACCTGCAGTTGTTGCTCCTGATGAAAACAATCTTAATTTATTTGTAATTGGTCAAAAACGTCAGTTACTCCACAAGAAATGGAGTGGTTGCAAATGGGGAGAATGGGAAGATTTAGGTGGTTTGTGTAAAAACGGTGTAGCTGCTAGTGCTTGGGGTTGCGAGCGCCTTGATATATTTACAGTTGCTGCTGATAATGCCCTATGGTACAAGTATTGGAACGGTGACACTTGGAGTAAATGGCAATCTTTAGGGGGCTTTTGTTTGGGAGCACCTACAGCAGTTGCAACTGCACAAAATCAAATTGATGTATTTGTTCGAGGTCATGACCATAGTATTTATCAAAAATCTTGGAATGGTTCCACTTGGAGCAGTAATTGGCAAAATTTAGGTGGCTTGTGGCTGCATTCCCCAACGGTAACTTCCTCAAACGGAAAGCATTTAAATCTATTTGCGGTGGGAACCGATAATACTTTACATCGGAAATTTTGGAATGGTTTGACTTGGAGTGCTTGGGAAAGCATGGGAGACGATATTGCGATCGCAGCACCAGGCGCTGTTTACTCAAAAGATAATCGCATCAATATTTTTGTAATTGGTTGCGACAATGCTCTCTACCACAAAAGTTTTGCTTAGCAAATCTAATATCTGAGTTACAAAGATATGGCGCTACGCGCAAGTAAAAATTCAAAGGTTTGTAGTAGTGCTTTAGCACTTTAATCTAAAGCCCAACTACAAACTCCTCAAAACTAATGAGACAAAGTATTGCCTGACAATCCTAATAAAAGATTTTAAATTTCTCTACGATATTCGGCTAAAAGGACAAAGACGTCACAGACGCGAGCGATCGCGTCTTTACTTATATCAGTACAATCTCAGCAAAGAATAACCTTAGGACAAAAATTAAACAGTAAGGGCGCACAGAAGTGCGCCCTTACTTAGTAATATGCTTTATGTTCGAGATAGGTTATTACTTCTAAATACGGACAGTTCCACCATCGAAAAGTGGCACAGTCATCGAGAAATTTTCTCCATAGGTGAGCTTTTGCTCTTCAAGAATACCTAAAGCAATTTCTTCACCAAGACGAATGGACTCAATATAATCAGTAAAATAATGTACGCCAGCCCAGTTCCGTCCAATAGAAATATTAGAAGCTAACTTATTTAATTCACCTTCAACTGTCAATGCTTCGTGTGGTTTTAATGTTTGGATTGCTGATTGTAAACAAGAACCATCAGGGGAAGCTTCATAAGCATAGGGGTTACCATTTGTGTCTCGTAATTCCCAACTGTGGTCGAAAAATGCTTTGAGAATTGTTACACAAGCACCTGCAACGGTCGCGTGACCTGCTCCATAGGATGGGTGCATGGGAGATCCTTCAGGAAATGCCATTGCTAAAAGGTAAGACCGCATGTTAGCACTGGGGTCGCAACTTCTATCTGGGTTTTGATTTTGCAATTCATTATGTTTTACAACTTCAGCAAGTAACTCCCCATCTAAGGCTTTAACCAGAGTTTCAATGACCTCAAGACCTTTATTATCTCTACTCTCATCCTTAAAGCGATGAACTAATCCACCTACAGCTTCTGGACGTAAGCGACGATGTACATTAAACTTCTGGAAGCGTACTGCCTTCAGAGCACGGGTAGCAACTTCTGTAACTAAACTTAGGATGTGAGGACCGCCAAACTGAGCAAAACCTTGTTGCTTATCAATATGGTCTGGTAAGCGGAAAGGAAGACCTGGATCGAAAGGAACTCTCATTTCCAACATTAATAGACAAGCATTTAGGTAAGCTTCATATAATGCGTCATAGTGAACATAAGTTGCTAAATCTCTAGGAGTTGCCAAAAACCGATAAGCTAGGGGATCGTTCACATCAACGTATGTTTCTAATCCACGTACATCTGCACCGTTTTGAACATCAACCCAAGCTTCCCAGGTTGTCATAAAATCCAGATTCTCTTTTGCCGTGCGTACCCGTTGGTCGATACGAACGGAACCGTAGCGAATAAAACCGTCAGTACTTGGATCCGGGCCATTTCCAAGAGGTTGATTACCAATCAGCAAAAATTGAGAGATATAAGGTCCAACATCATCGCCTGTAGTGATACCTCTAAAAACATTTTGAGTACAGAAAGGACCGCGTAGCCGTTTTTTCTCTGCATCAGAGAGGCTTAAAGTATCAGGACATTTAATCCATGGAGAGTCATTCAATAATCGAATTGCTCTTTCAACTGTTTGTGATTCACCAAATCGAGCGAAGGGACAATCTCGTAATAGCGCCATTGAATAGTTTTCAATCATTTCTGTAATGAGTTCGGCACTATCCAACTTTGGTGCTGGAGGCATAGTTATGGATTGGGCGTCGGGACCTTCCAAATCAAAAGTAAGCCCTGCTCCTTGACTTTCCCATGCTCTAACTGAAACTTTATTACTTTGGGCAAGCTGAGATTCCCAGTTCGGACATCTTTCTCCATCTTGTCCGGGAGGACCTAAAGGAGTATCTTTGAAATCACGAACATCCCCTGAATCAATACCCGCAACAAACTGTTGATAATCATCAGAACTAACCAATGAACCAGTATTTACATCATGAGGTAATCCCTTAGTGAAATTGGCAATGTGTGATGGTTTATTATTTTTCCGAGTTACTTCCCCTTTACAGTTCTTTTCTTCGTTGATAATCCGATATTTAAACTCTTCGCCATTACTAATATGCTCTGGATGTTTGCGTTCAAAAGCTACTTCTGCTGCTTGACGACGAATTTCTCTAGCTCTAAATTTGCGATCGGGCATATTGAACTCCTTATATTTACCAAATTTTCAAATTTATATAGTTACAATTGATTTCGACTTATATTCATTAAGCATATTCAGCTCAGGCTGATTTCCAATTTACAAAGTTAATTTTGCTAAAAGATTTTTGTTGCACTTTTAGTAATGTTTTGTACGTTGGCTGATTGAGCTTTATGCAACTGATTAACTTTGATGTGAGATTTATTAGGTCCATTCGAGTCATTTTTATTGGATGACTTGATGACTTTTATGCCTACAGCATTGGCAAAAGCAATTTCTGAAAAATAGACAGGATTGGATGAAATGGAAGGTTAAGTGAAGATTTACTTCTACTTACTCCATGCTTCTATTAGAGAATCTCACTGAACTTCCTATACAATTTGCGTTCGTTCAGAAATTCTCTTTTCACTGCGATATGCCAGGAAAATCTAGAATCAAGAAGCTTTTACCACTGTTCTAGTCTTATTTTCTTGAGTATTTAGTTAATTGCTCTAGGGCAAAAACAAACCTAAACAGTTAATATGCAGATTCTAAAAATGAATCAGCACACTCCTTATATCTTCTTCTCAAGTAGCATGATGTTAAAATCAACCACTAATCCAAAATTAGAAATCAAAATTAGAAATATAGAAATTTTGGAAGTGCCTTGACGTACTAACAGATTCTAATTATCTTCACAATCCGATGTTGGAAAATACAATTTAAAGATAGCTGCAGAATAAAAATAGAACGGATAAAAATTTTGTATTCTATTTTATATTCTTACTATTTGTGTAAGTAATTCTGATTGAATCAAAAATAATTTTTATTTATTAAAAACATTTTTAAATATCTGCTTTTAAAATAAAATGATTAATTTATTTTTCACATATTAATTCTACTAGTAATCTATTAATTATCTTTTAATAGACAAAAAAATATACATAATTTTGTTTGATTGAACGTATATATAATCTCCTCAAAATCATGATAAAAGTTAAAAAACACCATAACTTTGTATTTTATTTATCTTTTATATTTCAATTCTTATACTTATACTTGTACTTGTAATTCAGTAAAATTATTTACATTTATCTAATGATTTATGAGAGATAAAATCCACTTACTGTTTGGTTCTTTATCAACAGATAAGTCAGAACAAAGTCAAAAAGAAGCGATTGTTGAACTACTGATAATGACGATGTATGCTGACAAAACTTTAAAAATAGAAGAAGATGAAGCTATTAAGAGGTATATTGAAACCCTTGAATGGAAGTCACCTATGTCCGTGGAATATTACCTCGGTATTGCGATCGCAAAGGTGAGAAAAGCTTTAGAGAGTCCGGAGAAAATTCATTGTTTTTTGGAAGACATTAGTGATAGGGTCAAAACATCAGATCTGAAAAAACAAGTTTTACAAATATGTATTAATTTGACAATGTCAGATTCAGAAGTTTCCACTGAAGAAAGAGAATTTTTACAGCTTGTTTCACAAATTTTTCAAGTTTCTCCAGAAGTCTAAGAACTTACTAAATGCTCGCATTCTAAGTAACTATATATACATACTATATAC
>JGI1201J43222_100233_pt1 | contig 16723 bp, 8 predicted proteins | sample MastesBC008_FD_43222 | JGI IMG/M metagenome (IMG submission 43222) | reverse complement strand
CAAAGCATTTCAAATCAAAGCACCTCAAATCAAAGTACTTCAACTCAAAATATTTCAAATCAAAGCACTTCAACTCAAAGCATTTCAAATCAAAGTATTTCAAATCAAAATACTTCCGATAAGAATATTTCAAATATCAAGCAAACTACACAAACACCTCAAATACAGCGCGATAATACAATTCCCGACAATAATGATTTAGTAGTTCCAGCAATCGAGGTACGAGTAGTTGGTGCGACACAAGAGTTAGAAGCAATAATTCGCCAAGTCATAAAAACACAAGTTGGTGGAGATACAAACCAAAGTCAGTTACAAAAAGATGTAACAGCAATTTTGAATACTGGTTTATTTAGTAACGCCAATGTCAGCAGTGGTGAAACTGAGTTTGGTTTAAAAGTGGTATATCGAGTCGAACCTTTAATAGTTCGCTCTTTGCAGCTTTCCGGTGCGAAAGCATTGAAATATCAAGTAGCAATTGAGCCATTTAAATCCCAAATTGGTCAACCCATTAGTCCATCCACGCTAAAAAATGCCGTTAAAGAAATTAATCAATGGTATAAAGACAACGGTTACAGTTTGGCAAGAGTATTAGAAATTAAACCCAACCCCCAAGGAAGTTTAACTCTACAGGTCGCAGAAGGGGTAGTAGGTGAGATTAAATTTCAGTTTGTGAATGAGGAAGGTGAAACCGTAAGCGATCGAGGTAAAGCTGTAAAAGGTCGAACAAAACCTGATTTTTTACGACAACAGCTGCAGTTAAAGTCCGGTGCAGTTTTTCAAGATAAAGTAGTACGACAAGATTTGCAAAAACTTTATGGTTTAGGGTTATTTGAAAGTGCCAATGTAGCCTTAGATGGTGACGCAAATAAAGTTGATGTAATTTATAAACTTAAAGAACTTGGAGCCCGTTCTGTCAACTTGGGTGGTAATTTCAACGCCGATCAAGGTATCGTGGGTACCTTTACTTATCGCGACCAAAATGTTCGCGGTACCAACGATAATCTAGGAGTCAATGTCCAAGCAGGTAGACGCCATTTAGGATTTGATGCTAAATTTACTAGCCCCTATCGCTCCAGCAATCCCGATCGTTTGGGTTACAGTATTAATGCTTTTCGTCGTCGCGGACTTTCCGAAACATTTGATGATGAAATTAAACTAGTCAACGGAGACAAAGTACGCCAAGGTAAATTTGGAGCAAGCTTCCAACTGCAAAAACCAATTGATGATTGGAATGCGACCTTGGGACTAAATTACACCCGTACTAGTATTCGCGATCGCAAAGGTCGAGTTACCGCTAAAGATGAACTCAACAACCCACTAACTTTAAGTGGTACTGGTGTAGACGATTTAACAACTGTTTCCTTAAGTGCGACAAAAGACCAAAGAGATAATCTTATTAATCCTACAAAAGGCTCTGTTTTAACCCTAAGTTCCGAACAATCTATTCCTTTGGGACTAGGTAATATTTCCATGAATCGCCTGCAAGCCAATTACAGTCAGTACGTACCAGTAAAGTTATTTAAATCTGACAAAACTCAAGTTTTTGCCTTTAACGCCCAAGCAGGTACTGTAATTGGCGACTTACCACCTTATGAAACCTTCAATTTAGGTGGTTCCCACTCAGTACGCGGTTACAGTGGAGGTAAAGTTGGTAGCGGTCGCAGTTATATACTTGCTTCTGCTGAATATCGTTTTCCTCTTCCCGTTGTAAAATCCCTCGGTGGAGTAGTATTTGCTGATTTTGCATCGGATCTTGGTTCCGGAGATACTGTATTGGCAGATCCTGCAGGAGCAAGGGGTAAGCCTGGTAGTGGTTTTGGAGTTGGTGCAGGTATTAGAGTGAACTCTCCCCTAGGCTTAATTCGCGCTGATTATGGTATTACCGATCAAGGAGAAAGCCAACTACATTTTGGTTTTGGTCACAGATTCTGATATCTTATACAGATTTAAATGTTAATTTTAGATATGATTATGTGCACTTTTTTAGCGCATAATTTTTTGGCAACCGTAATAAATAATGTTGGGAAATATCTAGATTGAAAAATCATATTAAATTTATATCCGTAACAGAAAAAGCAGGTAATATGATGTCAGTCTAATTACGCATGTAATTCTAATTGCCCCGATTGAATTAATTAACAATTGAGGGTTTACATCTTAACTATCACAAACAGCAAAAATGCTGGTTTTTCAATCCTAGTTTCTGTTTCAGCAACTGATGAATCCAAAGATTAAAGTTTGATTCTGTAGGTTTTAATTCTGTAAACTTTGATTCTGTAAACTTTAATTTTGGATTTTAATCTTGGATTTTAATTTAGAATACTAGGCTTACTGGTAGCCCTCCTCTAAAATCAAATAGACTGCCTAGACTAACTTTTAAAATCAATTGCAAATCTAACACTTTAAATCACTATGCTAGTTGGTACAACCTTGCAGGGTGGAAAATATACTCTAAACCAAGAAATAGGTAAGGGTGGCTTTGGTATTACTTACAAAGCAACTCATGAATACTTAAATCAGGAGGTAGTAATAAAAACAATCAACCAAAAACTCCAAAAACATCCTGATTTTGCTAAATTTCAGCGCCAATTTCAAGATGAAGCAAGAAGACTAGCAACTTGCAGCCACCCAAACATTGTCCGGGTGAGTGATTTTTTTGTCGAAGATGGATTGCCTTACATGGTAATGGAATACATTGATGGAGAGACATTGGGAGAAGCATTTGTTCTGCCCAATATTCCTTTACCAGAAAAAACAGCAGTTCACTATATCCGGCAAATTGCTGCTGCATTACAGGTTGTACATAAAAATAATTTATTACATCGGGATATTAAACCAGATAATATTATTTTACGCCGAGAAACTCAGGAAGTAGTTTTAATTGACTTTGGTATAGCTAGAGAATTTAATAACGGCGTCAAACAGACACATACTGGCATGGTTTCCGAGGGTTATTCTCCCATCGAACAATATCTCTCCCATGCGACTCGTACCCCAGCAACAGATATTTATGGTTTGGCTGCAACTTTATATGCACTCTTAACAGGAAGTATACCGCTACCAGCCTTACTGCGGGATAGAGAAAAAATGCCCGCACCAAGGGAACTACAACCTCATTTAAGTGCAGCAGTAAATCAAGCAGTGATGCGTGGGATGGCTGTAGAAGCGAAGTTTCGTCCCCAAACGATTGATGACTGGCTAAAATTACTGCCAAGTAGCGAAAGTAGTTATGTTGCTCAACCAGTACCAACACATATGGTACAAACCATCGATTTATCTGCTAAAGTTCATCCGGAAAATTTACCCCAGCCAGAAAGGCATAGTAAACTTGCCGTTAATTATCCAGTATCAGAATCAGATCGAAATACTCGCCCCAAAGATAAAAAAAATTTATCACCTAAGGTGTTTATTTTTGCTGGAGTGGCTGTAGTTACTGCTACCACTAGTTTTGCTGTAACTAAAATGGCTTCCCAAAACCAACTACAGCCTTCTGAGTCTTTCAGCAATCCGATGATAGGAGAATCTGAAAATAATAATGAGAATAAAAATGTAACGAAATTATCAAAACCAGAAATTAAAGATTTACCAGCAAAGAAAACAAAGTCCACTACGAAGGTTACACGCAACACTAATAACCAAAGAAACTCAAAGCCAAATAGAAATTCAACAAAAACTGCAAATAGTAGCCAACAAGAGTTGCAAATTAATAAGGTTACTTCAGAAGAAGCATCAGGAAAATCGAGTTACAACAACACTACAAATACTTCATCTCAGTCAACAAATGTAAAAGCAAAAAATATCCAACCTCGTAGTTCCGAACGGTCACCAATTAAACCAAAAACATCCCCTTCCCCATCTTTAATAGAGAGACTGCGACAAATCAGAGAATCTCGTCAGTCTCCATCTGCTCGAGAAAAATCAGCATCTCCAGAAAAAAATGTGAACTCCAAGTTTCAAGCCAAACCCAAAACAACAGGTTCTAATCCTGTAGTTGTACCAACGCTACCATCAAATACTCAAACTAAATCAAACTCAGATTTTAATCCTTCCTCTGTGGAAGTACCAACAAATTAAATGCTGTTGGAAGACATATGCTTTAATATCCAGAATCTCTATCATTGCGAGTAGAATTACCATTATTCATATTCAGTGAACACCTCAAAAGTTGTTCTACTTCTGGGGATATTTGAATTGGTAACTCTCCAGAACGAATATGTACGTCTGTTTGAGGAAATGGAATTTCGATTTTATGTCTTTCTAAGGCTGCTTCTACATAGAAATTGAGGTCGCTTTTTATGTACTCTTGACTTGGAGGTCGATCTATCCAGACGAGTAATTCAAAGTTTAAAGAACTATCGCCAAATCCCTTAAAAAATACTTGTGGTTGCGGAACCTTGAGAACTTCTGAGTGTTTTGCAGCGGCTTCTAATAAAGCTGTTTTTACCAAATAAACATTAGAACTATAGGAGACCCCTACTGGTAAATGGATGCGGGAAATAGGATTACCGTGACTCCAGTTAATAACTTCTGATTCCAAGAAGCGAGAATTAGGCACAATAATAGAAACGCGATCTAAGGTGCGAATTGTCACGCTGCGAGCACCAATCTGTTCTACTGTTCCTGTATGGTCTCCTACTTTAATAAAATCCCCTACTTGAATTGGACGCTCGAAAATTAATACAATTCCACTACCAAAGTTTTTAGCAATATCTTGGAAACCAAAACCGATACCTACACCCAAAGCACTTGCCAAAATTGCTAAGGAACTTAAATCTACACCCCATATTTGGAGAAGAATAATTCCTCCAATCGCAATTATCAGGTACTTAAATACGACTGCAGCAGCTTCTTGTGCTCCCCGACTAATTCGCAATAATCGTAAAACTCGAGAGCGTAATATATTGGTAGCTGCACCTGCAACAATAAATAATCCACAAAATAAGCAAGCCAGAATCAGTATCTCGATAACCGAAGAAGACTTTCCTCCAAAAGGTAAAATCTTTGCCGTAAGGCTATACAGTATCTGGTTGGTGATATTGAAACTCCACCGGCGAGTTAATGGGAACAGGTTGCTGATGTAAAGTATTATGCCAACCCATAAAGCTGTTCGTACCAGTATCAGAGTAGATTTTAAAAGAAAATTGAATGTTTTGTACTGCTCCTCATCATTCTTACCATTAGATGATTCGTCATCGGTTGATTGATTTGAACCCAATAGTGGAGTCAATCTATTACGTGCGATTTGCCATAAACCACCCAAAAGCTTATGACACACAGCCCCTAGAACTACAATTACTGTACTTACAATTGAGGCATAACGAATAAAACTTGCACTTCTTTCTCTTCGAGCAGCATTAATTGCTCGAGTTATCTCTTGTCGCCAAAAATTAGCTTGTGCTTTACGATCTGCGTTATAAGGTGGAACAGTATCATTATTAGTAACCGTAAATAAATCTTTGCCGTTGATCGTGATTACGGGAGATCGATCTTTTGTTTCAATTTCAACTCTCGGTGCTTCTTCAGATTGAATAAATTTTTCTAGCTCCCGATTTACTTTTTTAGCCCTTTCTTTAGGTTCTAAATTCTCGCTACCCGCAAGTCTAAAAAGTTTGTTTCCATCAACGACAACAGGAGCTGTTTTATCGTTATCCAATAGAGCCGAAGCTGGGTTGGATACGAAACAAAACGAGAGCAAAAAACCAAGGAGCGCAATACTGATAAATTTGAATGTTGAATTTTTCAGGTAACTTCGGTATGGAAGCATACCAATACAACGCATCTTTCTCATATAAGCAAATAGTTGTGGAGGAGCTGATAGCAGGAAAGATAAACAATAATTTATGTTTCCCAATTGTGTAGTTTAGCGAAAATTCCTATCAGTTTTTATGTTTTATCAGCTTCAGTAGAAAAAACTACCCATTCACCAATAGAAGTTGACTTGTATAGATGTGTCTTCAAGTTTTGAAGTCTAAGGTTGAAATTTTCAAGTTAAAATACTTGACTTCCTATTGTGGAAAGACTTTTAAGAAACTTGTCAACGACCCCGCACTACTGTTTTTACTCTTGTTAATATTCCACGGACAATCCTCTTGTCCCGTGTCGTTTTTCCTCCCCGACTTATTCGGTGCAGCCACCTCGTAGGATAAAGTACGGGGTTTCCGAACTCCCGCGAGATTTTTATGAATTTCTAATATACTTCTAATGTGAATTAAATTTAGTTTTGTTATATCAAAGGTTTCAAGAATCGGCGTAAATCACATTTGTGATTATTCCCACGAATTTACGTTATTCCAGCTTCTAATTCACATAAGGTGTAACACGTAAGTTTATCCCAAAGTAGATCTGACCAGTTCTTCCGAGTGGTAATTATTGGCGATAAATTTCTTAATATTAATTTATACCAAGCATAAAGTCAGCAAGTACAAAAAACTGTAGGATAGATCGACCAAATATTCTACTCTGAAATAAAATTAGGTACAGAGTGGACTTAAGAAAGTATTAAGTCTCTGCACAATATCAATTCTATATATTGATCACATCCTCAATGGATTAAACTATATAGCAATATAGTTAATTAGTTTTTGGTCGTTATTTAAGTCTCTTTATGTGGGCTTTTCTGTTGTTAATGACGGATTGCACTTATTTTCTCTAATTGAGGTTATTAGTCAGCTTGCAATAAATACAACAAGCAATTTAAGTTTTAGTTAATACTTGAATCTCAGTATTTTTGGTTTTCAGTATTCAATGAAATACACTTACCTGACAAGAGAAAGAACTCTGTAGCATTTGGAGTCTTAGTATCGGAATATCAACCTTGGTTTAAGTTCATTACAACTTAATGAAACCTTGACAAAAAATGTCTTAACTATAATTTCATAGACTAGTACATATTTTATTTATATAGTTTTTGAAATATATGAAAATCTAAACTTGTCAATCTACCATTATAGCTTAAACATCAAATAATTTAATACCAAGTTCAATTTAAAAATACTTGTGTATTTATTAAAAATCAAGAAACTTTGTTATGAGAACTTAATGCTTCCAATATGAAATTTACCTATATTTTAACTTGAATAAGTGCAATAAGTTGCTGTATTTTTCATGCTTTATAAACTAAAGCTATATTCAGTCATAGATTATGGATATTAATTGAAAATCCTCTCTATGAGGAGGTTGTAAAGCTTTTTTTCAAAGAGAATGATTGATAATTAAAATTTTGTTAAATAATCTGTAGTTTTTTTTGAAGAAATATCCCTTAATTAATCTTGCTTATTACTCATACAGGTAAAGGACGAGAAAAATATTGATTTATATGACTAATTACTGATTTAAATTATCAAATCCAAAAAAAAATTTTAAAAGTTAAAAAAATCGTAAGTATAGTTAATTTAAGCAGTTAATTGAATAACATAGAAACAAATCAATTTAATCTGGTGTATTAGATGGAATCAGTAGAAAAACAAATTCTGACTTTGAGTTATAAATTAGATGCTCTCTGTCAAAAAATTGAAGTACTCGATCAAAAACTTTCTCAAGTTATATCTAGTTGTGATTCAGAACGAAAACAATCAATACAAAACCTGTGGGAAAACATCGATGTTGAAAACTATCAATCGAGCGTACGCTTCAACACAGAGCCAGAACTGGAACACAAGGACATATTGAGTGATGGTATTTATCCTGAAGGAAATCTAGATGGTGGAGAAAAGCAGTTAACCCCAGAGATTCAAATTCAACGGCTAACAGCCCAATTAACTGCTGCATATAATCGTATTGCAGCTTTAGAAGAGCAGCTATTACTCAAGAGGATTAAATCTTGAAGCGCAGCAACAGCATATATTTTTCCTAGAAATCTAAAGTATTTATCTGTAAGTAAGACAAGAGAAAACTCATTTTTTCTTTGCCACCATAAAGATAGTGAGCGATTACAAGTAAATTTAGTTAAAAGGACTTTACAAAAAAAACATAATTCTAAGCTCCATAGTTTTCAAACCAGAGATCCTATAGGAATAAAGATGGTAAACCCAATATGCTAGTCACTTCTTAACATTTGACAGTCAATCTGGTGCAGCCGAAATGGCAAATATCTATAAAGCAAGTTGCTAGATGCATTGGACATGGGGTGATAGATCCCAGTCTCTGGCGTTTGAATTTTAATTCGTTTAATTTGAGCTCAAAGGATTTATGTGTCTCATTTAGGTCGTCAGACTCTCTTTTGACCGCAAACAAAAAATAGGATTTGACAGACAGATATTTCCCAATAAAATGCTGCATCAGCAAAGCGAACAATGATTGAAGCAACAAGCCTAAAAGATTATTTCTGCTAAAAGCCTAAATTCTACCCCAGAGGAGTGTAAGACAGGCGCAGACTTTAGCAGAGTATCTTTATCTTGGAGATATTGGAAATCCAAAGTGTGAGAGATTGTAAATTAGCGATTGTTCGAGGGAGGACTGTAGTAACGTTCAAGTTGTCCTTCTATAGCTTGCAAAAATTGCTTCTGTTGCCAATCATGACTTAGAGAAGCAGCAATACAAAGACCTCCAGCACCTACACCTTCTTTAACAAAACCTTGTTCATAAATTTGCAGTTGAGAATAGCGAGAATTAGTAAAATAGAGTTGAGTTGCAAGTAGTACTGGGGTTTGTTCTCTGAAGTTTTTTTCTTTAATAGTTTTTTCAGTAGTTTCTTCAGTAAATTTACGTTGGTGTTTACGTTGGTGTTCGCGAAGGAATTTATATTCGTGAGAACCAATTTGTTTTGCTAATTCAACGGTTCCTCCTGTGGGGTCTTCTGCAACCCAACGTGTTGTACCTACTACTACTTGTTTGGATTCCCAATTAAGATTATTTTCGTGAGCGATCGCGCTCGCTAAAGCATAAACAGCCAGCATTTGTGTACCTCCTGCTAGCAACACGCCACAGTTACGACTAGCAGCAATTGTCATTCCCGCAACAAAAACCTGCATGGGGTCGCCAACCGCAGCAATTAATTGTAATGGGCGATGAACGATATCAGTACGGAAGTCAGAGAATTGTCTTCCTGGGAATATTCTCTGATTCATCATCTCCAAACCTGTTTGCACTAGCTGTAATTTTTGTTCGTGATTACAGACTGGATGACTGCTGTTTACCTTGCCAGCGGCATTAATACCCAAAGCTGTTAAGATAGCTAGTGCCGTGGTAGTACCACCAACAACACATTCACCAATAATCAAGTACCTGTTGTGAATTTGTTTGCTTAGGCGTTCTCCCCAAAGTAAACCTCTTTCTAGTAAATGCTGTACCTTGGATAGTTCCATTGCATTTCCCTGACTCAAGCATCTTGCTGGTACGCCACCCACATCAATTACCGGTACTGGGGGGGGTTGAGGTAATCCTGTATTAAATACATGAAGTGGTATATTTAGTGATTCTATTATTGCCCTGGAAATAATTGTGGGAGAAGCTCCTGCGATTAAGGGCGGTAAAGGGTATTTAGGTTGATGGTTTGCACCATAATATAAAAATTCAGCATCTGCACAAGCAGTATATTTTCGATTTTCTGGAGTTTTACCCGCAGCAGAAATACCAGGAATTAAGGCAGTTTCTGTAAATCCTAAAACACAAGCAAAAGTAGGCTGACAGTCCCTGTATTGTTGCAGCCATTTTTTAGCTTGTTCTGTTTGAGTATAAATACGAATCACTGGTAATTAAAGATTCTTATTTTTCCTCCCCTACCCGTTCCTTATTTATTAATTACTCATAATCCATGAGTATTTGCACCCAACGAGGTGGACGGGGTATAGAATTTCCCAGACGGTCAAAAAGCAACCAAGCAGCAATATGCACTACAAATAAGTACACAAGGTTACTGGTCATAATTAGTCCCATAACTCCAATTTGAATCATTAATTCTGAAGGAGTTGCTAAAATACCAAGTTTCAAAAACAACCATTCCAGTAAATTTGTTACCTGGGATATGGTGTAGACCCACAGGTCTTGACCAGCTAAAACGGATAGCAGCCACAAACGAAAAAAGGTTCCCAAGGCTCCCAACATTGCACCGAGAGGAATAGAAACGCTCCAAGGTACGCGACGATTCCAAGTAACCCCTAGCAGGACCCCCATTAAGCCATAAGGGATAACGAACAATAAGCTACGGGTCGGTCCCATTAAAACCAACAGCAGCAACCCGGAAACCACTGCCGAAATCCACGAAGCTCGCTTACCCCAACGGAGATAAACTAGGGCAATTGGTAAGGGAAAAAACATCCGCAATAGCCCCAAAGGAATGTAGTAGTTGAGATACCAAATCAAGCTGGAGGTACTAGCTAAGAAGGCAGTTTCTACCATCCGCAACGGGGCTCCAACGGATAATTGCGGTTGAATCAGGTTGCTTGGTTGGTTTAGGTTTTTATTCAAATTTATTTGTGACTGCAGATAATCTCCGGAGGACGATCCCCTGGAATTACCTTCGGTTTCATCTGGCAGAGAATCCGAAATGCTCATATCCGAACAATTGTTACACTATGATTTTTTCCAAGGTTGATGTATCAAGAATCAAATTAAAATCATAATTCTGTTCGATCAACCCTTTCTTTTGTAACTTAGTTAAAGCCTGTGTAACTGTTTCTCGTATCAAACTGTTCGAATCTCATTTGTCATTTTTCATTTATTACCTCAACTTACCACCTTAATTTGTGACCTCAAAAATAATTGCTACACGATCATTTTTTCTAGTGCTGATATGTTGGGAATGCAGATGAAGTCATGATCCCGCTTAATCAAACCTTTCTTTTCTAACCTGGTTAAGACTCGTGTAACTGTTTCCCGCGCCAAGCCACTCAAACTACTTAATTCCCGATGGGGTAAATTCGGAATTTCAGTTCCTGATGTTCCTTGTTTACCCTGACCCTCGGCTAAAAATAGTAATGTATCTGCAACTCGCGACTGACTATCAGACTCTCGCAAGCGCAATCTCCGATTAACTTGGCGCAAACGTCTTGCCATCAACTGCGATAACCTCACTCCAGCAAGGGGTTCTGTGTGCAGTAATGTGACAAAATCCTGGGATGGCATACTGCCAATAACCGTTGGTGTAAGAGTTATCACGTCAGTAGAACGGGGCACTTCATCGAGTGCAGCCATTTCACCAAATAATTCTCCCTTACCTAAAATATTAAGGGTTACTTCTCTGCCTTCTAAGTTGTAAGTACGAATTTTGACATATCCATCCACAATAAAATATACTGAGCCGCCCCAATCATTTTCCAATAAAATTACTTGGTTCGATGGATGAGTGCGACTAACAAGATGTATGAGTGCTGGTCCTATTACTTCCTCTGATAGTCCTTCAAAGAAAGGAGCATGACGAATCCAAGAGTCATCCATTACGGCGTCTTTACTAAAGCTGCAATATACACAACAAACAAAAAAACTACTTTCAGCCTAAGCTATCAAAGCACAGCATTCTCCAAATAGAAAGCTAAACTATGTTACACAACTTTCACAAACAAGGTATTTTTTCCAATACTCAAAAATATTTACTTATGGGTTTAAACTGAGTAAATGTTTTACATCAACCCATATTTAACAAAACGTATCCAATCGGTTAAAATATTGTGCCTCATCTAGTAGACGGACTAAGTGCTGCACGGCATAATACTGTTTTTGATATCCTATTTCCGACATGAAAGTTATAACAAAGCAAAAATTAGGATCCTCAAAGGGGATTAAACCTTTATTATCACAGTGTTTACGCCCCGGACGACCTGTATCAGCAGAAATCATCCATTATGTTTGCTTTTGGTATCTATTAGGACATAAGTTTTGTCTTTTTCCCTTGAAACTTAATATGAATAATTGGTTTACTTCCGTTATCTTGTACTAAAGAAAATACATGTTTAAGTGATTCGTAACATAAATACATAAAGTTTACATTCCTCAGAGTAATTAATTTTTGCAAAATAAAGACTTGACAACAGTTGCGATCTAATATTCTCAACTGTGTGTCGAGAACTTGAAATTAACTTTTGCTGTATCCCCGGAAATGGTTGTGATCCAAAAGAAAGTTAAGGCATATAAACAGAATCATCGGCAACTAAATGAACGCGTTCAACTTGATCGTTTTACCTGTAGTAGTCGTTAAAGGTCGTAATTGCTAAAGTAATTTCCACATCCTCAGACGTAAAGTTCAAAAAACGGTATACCACTGTGACTTCCCGCACAACCGAAATCCAAAGGCTGATTGCAGATATTGAAGGTTTACTTGCCCATAAAGGCAAGCGCTTACATCGAGTTCTGGCTCAAGAGCAGGACGCACGAGAAATTTTAGAAAAAATCCGTGCTTTTCTTGTCAATTTACAAGAAAGCAATGCTGTTAGAAGCCTGGGAGAATCTGATGGCGAGCAACAGCTATCTCCATTGCTAGCAAGGTTTGTCAATCAAAGCGGTCAACTATCTCCTGGAGAGGAAGCCCAAAGCTCAGGCGAGTTGGGAATATCGCCAAGGACAGAGTTGAGAACTTTGCTCGAGCCATTAAAGCTAGAAATGCAAACCTTGTTACAAGAAAGGGCTAAGCTGGTCGAGGAAATTAGGCATTTAGAGCAAAAACGATTACAAAACTACTCGTTAGCGCAGCAAGTTGCAAATCAAGAAAGAATGATTTCCGAATTTTTGCAGGTGCTGATGAATCGTGTTCGCCCAGGTGTTAATTATAAAGCGGATGCACCACAACAAGATTTCGGTAGACAAGTAGGACAAGAAGTAGAACAAAAAGCTTTACCTGAGTTCGGTGCTGCTAGTTCCTCTACGGCTAGCAGCGACTTAAATCCAGAAGCGTTGATAGTTTCATCTGCTCCGGCTTTATCAGATTCTCTCGATCAGTTACAGCAGCTAACAAGACTTACTGGCGATTTAGACCATCGCTTGTTAGCGCTAGATAGCACCGTCAACGCGGTGTTTAACGCTTTAGAGCGTAATATTCTCACCTACCATGATTCGTTGTCTCAATCACTCTCCAGAATGCATTCTAAAGGAGTGCAAGGTGAGACATTACTGACCAATTTAATTGATAATTTAAGTCAGCATCTGCGCTCTGATAATACCATTCAAAATGCGTCTCAAAACGAAACTAAACTTGAAGATCGCAATAATTTTACAAATGTAGATTCTTTGGTTTCGCCAACTGAAGATATTCAATCATCTACTTTGATGACGGGTAATGATACTGATGCAGGTATTGTTGATAGTACAGATTCTATACCAGACTTAGATTCGATACTTTTAAATCTAGATAAAGCAAAAAATGATACTTTAGAGCCTTCTTCGGTTAATAATATACATGAAAATTCGGTAAGTTTGGACTTTGAAGATACCCAAACTGCACAATATGAGCCACAAGATAAGCCACAAAATCAGATATCTGCAAGTAATGATGTTGATGAACTATATGCCAGTTTATTTGGTCCTGGTGACATAGTTGATACTGCTGAGAATGTTAATTCACAAGATAGTACCCGAACACTGGATAATATTACAGATGAAGAGCGCAGGATAGAAGGTACTAATTTTGACTCCTACACTGTCCCTGGAACTGATACTTCTTCTCGTGAAACTGCTGCGGTAAGTGGTGAAGAAAAAGATAGTAAAGCAATCACAGAAACAAATCTTAATATTTCTGATGGGCAAAATGTTGCCGATATAACAGAACGATTAACAGTAGAAGCTAATTTGCTAGCCTCTACACCTAAAATTGAGTTACCGGTTGAACCCGAGGAAACATTCCTGGATTTGGATTCTGATACGGAAGAAAATATTCCTTCATTAAGTATAGAATCTGCCATATCCACCACAGATTCAGAGGAGTATGAAAGTCAAAATACGGTTAAGACTCTCCCGGACATTGTTACCGCTGAAGAAGTCATGGAGGATATGTGGAATACATTTCCCTTGGAAGAAAATATAGGTACTGAGGCAGAAGAGACTAAGGAAAGTGCGGAAAGTATTGTCACAGAGGATAATGTAAATAATGACACTCTTAGGTCTGATGCTTCTTTTAAGTCTGATATAATTCCAGACTCAAGCCAAGTTCCTGAATCGGAAGCAGTTCCAGGAAGGGAAAATATTCCCAACGGTGGCGATACGATCGCAGCTTTGACAGATTTATTGCCAGAACTAGGTATTCAAGGGGATATGTTTGAGGTGGAAACTTTCACTCAAGACCAAAGTATACAGAAGCAAGAAGGTCAAGATCCCCTTGATTCAGTACACCCAGCAGAAAATCAAAATCAAGAACAAACTTCATCAAGCATTTCAGAAGAAGCGGAGAAATCAGATGACTATCTTCCTGCTTCACCAGAAGAGGATTTGCTAACACAAGAACAAGCTGCAATTGATAGATCGAATCTTGAAATTTCCTTAAATTCCGAACAGCGACAACAATTAAATTGGGATTTAAATAATTTTGATGCGGAGCAAGCTCCACAGCCTCAATTAGAAAATCACGCTGAAAGTAATACTCCTCTGAGCACAAGTGCAAAGGATCTACCCAAATTAGAAATTTCTGCTTGGGAAACACCTCCTGGATATTCTGACTCAGATTCAGACTCAAAACCTACAGAGAAGTGCGCTGATACTCAGTTAGATTTAAGCCCGACTCTAGGACTTACGGAGGAAATTTCAACCCAGAACATTACTATTAGCAATACTCAAAGCAGTGATTTACAAGCCAATGATTTATCTTCCGCTACAGGAAATATAGATCCGGCTCAAGTGGATGATAAGATCAGAAATTCAGTTTGGTACTTGGGAGTCGATCTGGGTACTACTGGTATTTCTGCTGTACTATTAAATCGCTCGACCCAAGAAGTTTATCCTTTATATTGGTCCGCTCCAAACCAACCCCCACTAAATTCCGTTCAACGTTCTTTCCGCTTACCAGCTGAAGTTTACTTACCCTCCTCAACGGTTGCTTCCGAACAAACTTCAGTCAGTTCTCTAGACGAAGCTGCTGAGAAACAACCTAGATCGCCAGCCTTTGATCGCAATCTATTTTCAGCCTACTTAAAACCTTATTTACAGGTCGCTTTACCTTACAAAAACCATTCCGAAATTTCTTTGAATAAAGGGCGACAAAAATGGGAACCTCTATTACAACTCAATGAACTGTCTACCATTCCTCTAGTTTGGGTTGTGCGATCGCTCTCAAAATTATTGTTAACTTTTAAGTCTGATCGTAAAAGTACAACTTTGGGCTTAACTGCAGCAGCAGATGGTTTACCCTCTGAAACTTTTGATGTAGTCATCAATAATCTTGCTGGTGTTATCTGTACCTGTCCGTCTAATTCTTCGGAACAATATCGCTTCAATGTTCGAGAAGCTTTACTTACAAGTAAACTTGTACAACACCCCCAACAAGTATTTTTTGTAGAAGAAGCCGTTGCTGGTTTACTAAGTGAATTAGATGGTGCAAGGGGTGAAACAGTTAAATTTAAGGGTTCTAAACGCTCTTTGTTCCCCAAAAGCAATTCCCAAAGTTTTATTGGTAACACTTTGATCGTTAATATTGGGGCTAGTGCGACAGAAATGGGACTTGTTGATATACCCCAAAACTTACATGAATTAACTCATAGCAAGTTCATGTTGCATAATTTCTTCTATGCAGGAAAAGCGATCGAGCAAGATATTGTTTGTCAGTTGCTAGTTCCGGAAAAATGGCGGGAATCTCGTTTTAGCAAGCCAGAAAGTGCAAGCACCCAAAGTAATACTTCATGGAAACCATCGGTTCCTGGATTAGAGCAAATGCGCTTATCTAGTTTAGGACTGGATAAGTTGGAGTTACCGCGTCCTGGAGAAGCGGATATCAAAGCTCGGATTCGTTTGCAACAACGATTAGAAAGTTCTGTATTAGGACAAGCGATACTTAACGCTGCTGGTGCTTTAAAATTAATTTTGCAACAACAAGAATCTTTTCAGATTGAACTAGCAGATCAAAGATGGGTTTTACAGCGTAGGGATTTAGAATCTCAGGTATTTGTTCCTTTTGTTAGACGTTTGAATCGGGAAATTAATCGATTGCTCGTAGCTCGTGGAATTCCGACAGAAGCTGTTGACCAAGCAATTCTAACTGGTGGTGTTGCTTCATTGGGTTCTGTAAGTCGCTGGTTGCGCCAAAAACTTCCCAATGCCAAAATTATCCAAGATTCCTATCTTGGTGAAGATAATACTCCTAGATGTACGCGTGTAGCCTACGGTTTAGCTTTATTAACCTTACATCCCCAAGTATTGGAAATTCCCAGACAACAATACACCGATTATTTTCTGTTTACAGAATTATTGCAGTTACTACCCCAACGAGCGGTATCATTTGGCGAATTAATTCAGTTATTTGAAGGTCGTGGAATTAATACTCGTAGTTGTCAGCAACGTTTATTAGCTTTTCTTGAAGGTGAATTACCCCAAGGTTTGATACCTGAAGCTGAGAATTCTCAATGGATTACCCATGGTTCTTTAGAAAACCCTTATTACAAAGCAATTGCAAATGCACCTTTGTTTGAAAAACAAGGTAGTCTTACCTATCGTCCAAATTTAGGACAGTTGGAGCGTTTACGTCGCTACTTAGATGTAATTCAAGCAAGTACTCAGCAATCCTTAAAAGAACCTTACACTGTGAATTTTGTTGTGGGTGTGCAAAAGGAATGAGTAACAAGTAATAAGTAATAAGTAATAAGTAATAAGTAAT
>JGI1201J43222_100231_pt1 | contig 16761 bp, 15 predicted proteins | sample MastesBC008_FD_43222 | JGI IMG/M metagenome (IMG submission 43222) | reverse complement strand
GGGTAATCCTTGCTCATCACTCATCACTCATCACTCATTACTCATCACTCATTACTCCTTACTTCTCCTCGATGTATCAATAATTATTGACGGAAAAATTGAATTCTGTGAAGAATAGCTAATAATTACAAGTACTTAAAGGTTAATAAACCCAGCTAATTCGTCCAATTTGATGAAGATAAATGAAATAATCTGGACGGAAGTACTTTAATTGTGCAATTAAGAACCATCAGACATGTATAATTCGCATCTGCAACAAGTAACCGTACATCTACGTCTGTAAAGGTTACTTAATTACGTTTCTCCACACCTAATTTATATCAAACTCATTTACCACATTTATGGAAGCTCAAACTAAGTCGTCTTCGCTTTCCCCTTGGTTTTATGTACCTAGTCTTTACTTTGTCCAAGGCATACCCTACATGATTATTAATGTAGTTTCCACAATTTTATATAAAAGACTGGGAGTTGATAACGCTCAAATTACCCTGTGGACGAGTTTTCTTTATTTACCTTGGGTAATTAAAATGTTTTGGGGTCCATTTGTTGATACGTTTTCCACAAAAAGAAGATGGTTGCTGACCACTCAATTTGCGATGTCCGGTTGTTTGGCTTTGGTCGCACTATCTTTACAGCTACCAAATTTCTTTTTTATATCTCTAGCAGCTTTTGCAGTGGGAGCATTTATTTCTGCTACATATGATATTGCCACAGATGGCTTTTACATGCTTGCACTTAATCCAGGACAGCAAGCTTTTTTTGTTGGGATTCGCACCTTCTTTTATCGACTAGCGATGCTATTTTGTACTGGATTTCTAGTGATTTTAGCAGGTCGTTTAGAAAAAAGTACTGGAAATAATCCCCTCAGTTGGTCAATCGCAATTGGTGTTGCGGCTGTAATTTTTGCAGTTTTATTTATTTTTCATGCCCTGATTTTACCTGCTCCCGAATCAAATTCTCACAATAATTTAGATAATAAAACAGTTCAAAATGTATCTTGGGTGAATGTTTTTCGTTCTTATTTTGAACAGAATAAAGTTTACATAATCTTATTATTTATTCTGTTTTACAGATTTGGGGAAGCGATGTTGCTCAAGCTAGCATCTGTATTTTTATTAGATCAAACAGCAGCAGGTGGGTTAGGACTTGCAACAGAAGATGTTGGCTACATATATGGAACATTCGGATTAGTTTCTCTAATTTGTGGAGGTATTCTGGGAGGAATATTAATTTCTAAATTTGGTTTAAAAAAATCTTTGTTTCCAATGGCTTTATCGCTAAATTTACCAAATTTATTTTATGTATACATGGCTGTAGCTAAACCTCCAATTCAATTTGTTTATCCTTTAGTTTCCATCGAACAATTTGGATATGGAATTGGAACTACTGCATTTATGGTTTACTTAATGTACATTTGCAAAGGAGAATATAAAACATCTCACTACGCCATATCTACAGGTTTAATGGCTTTGGGGATGATGATACCTGGAGCTATTAGTGGAACAATTCAAGAATCTGTGGGGTATCCATTATTTTTTGGAATAGTATTTTTAGCAACTATCCCCGGAATGTTGACAATATTCTTTTTACCTTTGAATGGAGAAGAAGGTAAACAACAGAAAACTATCTAACTTGTTTATTAATTTGATTGTTTTGTTATTCTATAGGGTGTGTTAAGCGAAAGTCGTAACGCACCTTATTTTTTAGTTGCTATTATACTATAATCATTTCAAGGTAATAAAAAGTGTCTGATAATATTCAAGAATCCTGTCAAAATAAAGAACAGGTACAAAAACACTACCAAAATATAGCTGTAAATTTTGATGAATTATGGACATATTCACAAGATTTCATTATATTTATTAGTGAAAAAATAGTTAAAAAATTAGAATTTAAATCTCAGGATATTTTTCTCGATTTAGGTTGTGGTACTGGGCTTTTCACCAAAGAGATTAATAATATTGTTGGTTTTGACAATCCTGTAATTTGCTGCGATATTTCTGCAAATATGCTCGCTCAATTAAGCGATAATTCTGATTACAAATGTGTAGCTATGGATGCAGTTGAATTTTCCCGTCAATCTTATGAATATGATAAGATTCTGATAAAAGAAATGATTCATCACTTAAATGTAAATGAGCAAGAAAAACTGACCGAAAATATATTTGCTCGATTGCACTTGGGTGGTAAATTTTTATTGATTCTACTTCCACCAACTATTGAATATCCATTATTTGAAGCTGCTTTAAGTAGGTATGAAGAGTTACAGCCTGATTACAAGTATTTAGTAGAATTATTTAATAAAACAGGTTTTAAAACTAGTGTAGATTTTGTTGAATATCCTTTATCTATACCAAAAAATAGATATATCATGATGGTGAAGAATCGCTATATGTCTTTACTTTCAAGTTTTGACGACAACGAAATACAAGAAGGAGTATTTGAAATCGAACAGAAATATTCTGATAAAGATATTTTAGAATTCAATGATCGTTTTGTTTGTATTGTAGGGGAAAAATATTAATTAAAGTATCGATTTTTATAATAAATCTAATTTTATTAGAATCGTCTTTATTCTCCTAAACTTTTAAATTACTCATGTCTTATGTTTTAGGAATAGATGGTGGGGGTAGCAAAACTACTTGTATATTGATGAACTGTTCCCGTCAGCTAATAGGGAGAGGTGAAGCAGGTGCATCCAATTATCAAAGTATTGGTATTGAAGCAGCTAAAAAGTCTATTGAAACTGCTATTAAAGAATCATTAATAGCAAGTAATATGATTCAAAATATTGAAACTCAAAATACTCAAGTTAAAGCTATTTGTTTAGGTTTAGCAGGTGTTGGACGTCCCAAAGATATAGAAGTAGTAAAAAATATAATTCAAGATTTACGTGACAATGGATCGTTACCCATTACTTGGAATTTACAACCCCATAACATCATAATTTGTCACGATGCTTTAATTGCTTTAGTCGGGGGAATTGGTCATAACGTAGGAATTGTGGTTGCTGCTGGTACTGGTTCCATTATTTTTGGACGAAATTCCCAAGGAAAAACCAAACGGGTTGGTGGTTGGGGTCATATTTTAGGTGACGAAGGTAGCGCTTACAAAATTGCGATCGCAGGAATGCAAGCTGCATTAAAAAGTTATGACGGACGAGAAATAAATTCTTGTTTGTTAGCAGATTTTCAACAACATCTCGAACTCGCAAATATTGAAGATTTAGTAGATGTCATATACAGACGCGGATGGGATGTGAAAAAAATCGCTGCTTTAGCACCAATTGTCGATCGCGCAGCTGCAAAAGGCGATCAGGTTGCAAATAAGATTATTGATGATGCTGTGGAAGAGTTATTTAAAGCAACTTCTACGGTTATTGAGGCGATTTTTCAACCGGGGGAAGCTTTGGAAGTAGTGACAACCGGAAGTGTGTGGGGAAGTAGTGGAATTCGGGAGAAGTTTGTGAATGCTATGGTTGAAATATTTCCTGGAGTTGAGGTAATTTTACCGAGATTTGAACCTGCTTATGGGGCTTGTTTACAAGCTTTGGGGAGCTTAATATAATACGAAACTCCCCATCAGCATTGCTAAAATCCAATGTTTATAGCTTATACCTGAATTTTAGTGATGAGATATTGTCATCAATAAGGTTGAACGGTCAGTTTAAAGACACACCTAAAGTACTACTACTCGAATACATCATTACATGTATGTACGATTTTTGACTTGTGTTTGACTTGATGGTGTTTTTGTCTGCGGGACGTATCCAATAGACTTCAAATAATTCAACATAGTATTAGCATCAGATACTTCAAAGGGATCTACTTGAGAATTATCTTCAAGCCCTGGTTCTACAAATATCTTCTCAATTTTGCAGTCATTGACCACCATTGAATAACGCCAAGAACGCCAACCAAAACCTACATTATCTTTGTTTACTAACATTCCCATTTTACGGGTGAATTCACCAGTACCATCGGCAAGTAGAACAACATTTTTGATATTCTGCTGTTTACCCCATTCATACATCACAAAAGGATCATTAACCGATAAACAAATAATCTGATCTATTCCCTGGGCGCGAATTTGAAAATAAAGTTCTTCATAACGAGGTAAATGAGTTGAAGAGCAAGTGGGAGTAAAAGCACCAGACAAAGCAAATAGTACTACTCGCTTACCACCAAAAATATCCTTGGTTGTCTGAGATTGCCAAGAAAAGCGATTAGTAAAAGTAACATTGGGAACTTGATTTTGATAAATCATCATTAATTGATATTTACGTTAAGAAATATCTATGCTCGAAAAACTCTAGGAACCCTAAATTTTATGAAAAATATAGTAGAAACTAATCGATAAATCATCTCTAAAAAGATCCATTTTTTCTACAAGTGATTTAGGAATGTATACAAAAAAGTGATGTGACAGGTCGTTATGCTGATATAGACAACCGGTAATAATACACTTTTATGATTTTAGGGATCAGCAGAAGATAACTTATTGACGTCTGACACTCACATTAATTGACTCTCCGTCGAAGATAAGATTCTTGGGATAGATAGAAAAAACAATTATGTTTGCCACAGTCTAAGAGGGAAACTACAATTAACAAAATTTAGATTTTTTTATTATAGTCAAACATAAAAAAAAGGACTATTTTATCTCAAGTTATAATGCTTTTAAGCAGCTAGTAGATATACAAAAATAATAAAAAAATTAGCAAAGAAAAATCTTCTTACTTATGGGATGAGGCATCTATTTCCCTGTTCCCCATACAAACAAAATGTTAAATTAATGTAGGCTAGGTGCTTAACAATTTTCTCAACCATGCTTGATGATACAAAACTAGTCTGGGATTTACAGCGAGTAAATCAAATAGCTCAAAGCTTTTCTACTTCCCTAGACTTAAAGGAAATCGCTTGCTTGGCTACAGATGGTTTGGTTGAGTATTTCGACTGCGCTTTTGCTCGAATTTGGTTAGTTGAACCAGATGGTGAAATGTTGCGATTGGTTGCATCATCTGGATTATATACTCACACAGATGGTTCTTTTAGTCGCATTCCAATGGGAGAATTTAAAATTGGTAAAATTGCTCAAAATCGTATATCTCTATTAAGCAATAACTTAGCTGCGGAATCTTGGGTTAGGTATCCCCAATGGGCGATCGCTAATAATATTACTAGTTTTGCTGGCTATCCCTTAGTTAATTCTGACAAGGTGGTTGGAGTTTTAGCTGCATTTAGCCATCATCCCATGAGGTCAGAGTTTTTAGAAGTGTTATTAAGTCTGTGCACGACCTTAACTGTGGCTTTGGAAATTGCATCGCAACATCATAAAGAGAAACAAGATGTTAAGCCCAAAATAACCCTTAGCGAACTGTCACTTTCCGATAACCTCGCTTACATATTGGGTCAAACAAAGTTGACAGTAATAGGGACGGAAAGAAGTCTTGACTTATCTCAAACTCAAGTATTTCTCAAAACTGCTGAGATACTTCAAACCCTAGATTGTACTTACTGTCGTTTAACTTATGAACTAGATTCAGTTTCTTTGGAAGCGATTGCCGCTACTTCAGCTATAATTTCTCAAGAACAAGAAGAATGGGAACAATCCGTTTTTGGTAATTTGTTCTCGACTACATCATGTTTTGGTGGAAGTTTGAAAATTAATACTGAAGCAAGCATCAAAGCTATTCAGGTGTCTTTGACTTTTCCATCCGTGATCGATATCCCAGAATTATCTCTCAGGATTAAATGTCGCTTACCTCTGCTACAGACAGGATTCGCTCAGCTAGCTTATTCTGCAGGATTAACAGTTTGTACTGGTGGCGATAATCGCCATATTCCCTTGCTTACAGATCGAGCTTCTTTAGTTGAAACTAGCGAACGCACTATTTGGGTTAACCATGACTCAAACTCAAAAATTATTCCTGAAGGAGTAAAAGCTTCTATTGATTTATCCACAACTTCAAAACAATTACGGGAAGTGGTTGAAACTCTAATGAAGGGAGATGCTTGGAAACTCAATAGGGGACTCAATAATAATATTCAAGTACAACAACAGAAGCTTTCTGAGAGAGAACAGGAAGTAATTACCCTTTTAACTCAGGGATTGCGCGATCGCGATATTGCTGAGCAACTCCACATTAGTAATAGTACCGTTAAGTTTCACATTAACAACATATTAACTAAGCTAAACTCAAAAACTCGACTGCAAGCACTTTATAAGTTAATGAATACTGGTGGGTTAGAACTTTGAATTCACACCAATCTCCTTTGATATTGCTACACTTTTTTTAATGACTTGTGCTTAGTACTACACCTACATCGCGTTAATTAAAAAGACATTTTGTTTTTCAAGTGCAGCCCGCCTAAACTTGAAAGCTTTTTGATATTCATCATCTTTGAATAATTTTAAGAAATATTCTCGTTGGGGATACTGTCCGATAGCAATAATATCCCATTGAGTTGAATCATTTCCTATTAAGTTACCTTCAACAGTACCTCGAAGGAGAAAATGTCCGCCAACTTCAGAAACTTTAGGGACGCTTGTTTCGGCGTAGGTTGCAAATGCTTCACTTCCTGTCATTTCTTTCCCATTGGTTAAGGTTGTGTCGGCTCGATCTTTGAGCTTAAAAAAATTGACAACTGTTAGTGGTGAGTTCATATCACCCTTAAGAAGGGTTTCCCATTGTGTCGTAGTTGGTAATCCTTCACCAGAACCATAGAGATTAATAAAGACTTCTACTGAATATTGCATGACACTACAATAAATTACGATTACACTATACTACAAAAAAATACATTAGTTTAGTTCCTTGTTTCTTATTTGCTGTTGGGAAAAAATTAAATCGAGATGAATTTGCTAATATTTGTTGAGGTCTTGCTGCTATCAAATAGTTGCTGTTATTAGCATCAACGATAACAAATTATAAAATACTAAAGGTAATCGCGCTTTAAATTTATTTATAGACAGACATCATTTAATTAAATAAACATTTTGCAGAATATATTAATAACGATCCAGTTCCAGGAAAAATCTTATATTTTCGCGGCGACGGTGGTAATGGTAAGTCTCTGTTACTGAAGTATTTAAGAAAAAGATGCTGCAATCGATTCGACAAGCAAGTATGGCGGGAAATACTGCTTGGCTCTAGGTGACATTTTCTTGTAAATTAGTGGACAATCCTAGACAAAATGTCTAAGATTTATACTTGATTTTCTTCGACTAACTCTCGGACATAATCCCTATTGTCGCGACAAAAAAAGGGTTCCAGTCCGAGAAAAGTAAAGCTAAATTCCGGTTAAAGTTAATTGCTCTAAAATCAAAGATATTAAAAATTGCTAGTTTAAAACGAGACTTAAGTAAATTAGAATCTACAGCAAGATTGCACATTTGTTTTGGTTCTCGCAAGCTTTTTAATGCTCAATATCATCTAGAAGAAAATGGCTATTCTAGTCATGAAGAATGGTTAGAAGATTGGCGTAAGAAGCGGTCAGGACGGTTTTATTGTGTGGGTAAGTCATCTTATGGGGGCGGTACGATGATAAACATCTATGCCACAGAGGATGATGGTAAATACATGATGCGTGTTCAAGTTCCACGATGCTTGCAAGAACAGTGTGGCAAATATATTGAGGCTTATTTTACCGTAGATGACCGTAGTGGTAGAATGCGGCGCAAAGACTTAGAATATGCCATTAACCATCAAAAACCAATAACTACTCAAGTTTTTCGTAGGGAACATAAAGATGACAATTGTTATGTGCATCTAACAACTTACGTGCAAGATATTCCCATAGTTTACACCATCAAGAATGGTTGTTTGGGAATTGATTTTAATGCCAATTCCTTGTCAGTAACTTATGTAAAGTCAGATGGGAATATTGCATGGTGCCATGACTTCCCCTATCAATGGAAAGGCAAGACTTGCGGACAGCGAAAAGCTCAAATGAGAGATTTAGTTTGTGATATTGTCCGTATCGCTGATTCTTTAAAGTGCTCTATCGCAATAGAGTCACTTGATTTTTCAAAGAGAAAAGCGCAGATGAGTGAAGAAAGTAAGCTTTACAATGGAATGCTTTCGAATCTCTCTACTTGGCTTTTTAAAACAGCTTTAGAATCTCGTTGTAAACGTTTTGGCGTGCAATTGGTCAAGATTAACCCAGCGTTTACAAGTCTAATTGGCATGATTAAATTCATGGTTAAATATGGTTTAAGTAGTGGCACATCAGCAGGTATGGTTATTGCCCGTCGAGCCATGAAGATGTCAGAAGCAGTTCCACAATGCTTGTCGTTACCAGTGGATGACGGTAAGCATGCTTGGAGTGCATGGAACCGCGTTTCTCGATTTATCAAGAAACATGGTATACGGCGTACTCAGCTTTTTCAATGGACAAAAGCCCTTGAGGGAATCCTAAAATGGGAACATTCCAACCCTTCTTTGCCAGTAGACATTGATAAAAGTCAAACTAAAAATCCTCCCATTCACCGAGGAGAGGTTAGACCAGATGGCAATGTCCAACTTTGTCTATTTGTTTAGTAGGTGTACAATTTAAGCACTTTACAAGTTGATAATTACTGATCGATTAAAGCTTTAAACACTTCCTAACCCTGAGGAGCAATCAATTTTTTATCAGTTGATTTTTTCCCATTTCCAGCAAATTCGTAATTCGACAAAGCTCTTAAAGCCCGATTGTAATATGGGTCTTCAATAGTTCCCCATAAATTCGGATTTGTTGCTAACTGACGCCGCTGCGAATACGTCAAATCTAAGTTAATATCTGGGGTAATTCCTTTACGATTGATATCAGTTCCTTTGGGAGTGTAGTAATGAGCGGTCGTGATGGTAATTCCAGAACCGTCACCCAAGTCATGAAGTCTTTGTACTAAAGCTTTACCAAATGTTTTAGTCCCAATCACCACTGCTCGGTTATTATCTTGTAGCGCTCCGGTAAGAATCTCACTAGAACTAGCTGAATTACCATCTACTAAAATAGCTAGGGGTTTATTGGTTAGAGAATTACCATTGGCTTGAGCTTTTTGGCTTTTTCCTTCGCGATTCACCATACTAACAATGCCGCCATTATCTAGCCACATTTTGGCAATTTCAATACTTGAATGTAAATATCCGCCAGGATTACCGCGCAAATCTAAGACAAATTCATCAGCTTTCTGAGCTTCTAAATCGTTGATCGCATTTTGCATTTGCTTTGCAGCATGGGCGCTAAAATCTCGCAAACGAATGTAACCTACACGTCGCTGACCTTCTTGTTTCAGAGCATAATTCACTGTTTGTACTTCAATATTTGCTCTGGTTAATTCAAGATTAAAATATTTCTCACCTTCACGTCCAATTTGCAAATTAACAGTACTACCAGCCTTCCCACGAATTAACTCGGGGGGTTCCTTCGCGCTCATCTCACGAACGCTTTTACCGTTAATTGCTAAAATTTCATCACCTGCTTTAATTCCAGCTTGCTGCGCTGGGGAATTATCCAAAGCTTCAACTATTGTTAGTCGCTTAGCTGTGTCATCAAACTTCATGCGAATCCCAATTCCAGAAATCTCACCGGAAGTCTGGCTAGTATAATATTTATACTCCTTAGGAGCCATGAAGCGAGTGTAAGGATCTTCTAAACTTTCCAGCAATTTATGGACTGCTGCGTAAGCCTCTTCTTGAGAACTATAATTTTTACTTAATAATTCACGTCTAACAGCTTTCCAGTCTTGTTGATTAAAAGATGAATCTACATAATCGCGATTTACCAACTGCCATACTCGATCCACAATAACTTTGGGACTATCCTGCAATGCAGCTTTGACTGAATTGCGCCAACTTAGACCAAATGTAGCTGTAGTGGCTATTACCCCACTAAGAAAAGCTATTTGCAGTTCAGAGTAAGGTTTTGCAGATTTATTCATATATGTTATGTTTAACAACTATATTTTTCACAGCTGAACAATAAAACTTTGCAAATATAGCGGTTTTCGCTAACAATAACAAAAATTTTTAATGGTTCATTTGTCGCGGAAGTCAGGAGTCAGGAGCCACAATTACGTGCGGTAGCGCACCGCTTCTTGATGCATTCGCTAATGGGGAAATCCCTAAGACTGCACTGCATCGCTTTGCTAACAGAAGCCAGAACTCAGAAGTCAGGATGTAATGTCCTTGATAACTGACTTTCAGCTTTTGAAGTTTACCTTACTGACTTGCAATCTACTATATTCTTTCTCAAATTATAAAATTCTTTACAAATTTATTGCAACTTATCACACCTTCTACCAATGCCAAACATATTCAAACTGCTCAAAGAGTTGAGCTATTTGATTTTTTTCAATCAATGATACACCGTCAATTAGTCGGTTTTGAGGTAAAGCTCGATCTTGAATATCTTCAGCGATCGCATAAATTGGAATATTTTTATTAATCATCATCTCCAAATCTCGATCTAACTCGGGAGGTTGGGTTTGTTTCCAATGACCAAAATGCAAATTAAATGGCTTTTGTTCGTTGACTAAATAATTAACAGCATTACCTCTGAGCAAGATGGAAATATCAACTCCTGCATTATGGAAACTCTGACTTAACCAAAGAATTGTGTCATCTTGCTCTTCAAGGGTTCCGCGATAAGCACTTTCAACAATATTTAAAACCTTCATTTTGCTCCCCTTTAATGAGTAGAAATATAGTGCTGCATAATTAGGATTAAATTTTTGTTTACTTTAGCGAGTAGGGATTACTAACACAGCATCACTTTTCTCAACTGATTTAATAAAATCTGCAGGACCACCTCTACGAACTCCATCAATCCAATTTCCTGCGCCTCTTTCATCTACACATAAGCCACAGTTAATCCAATTCAGAGTAACTCCCTTTTCTCTAGCAAGTTTAAACAAAGCAGAAATCCAATCTTTGGTTGTAGGGTGATTTTCTTCTTCTACAGTATTACCTTTAATTGAATTAGCATGGGGTTTTTGCTCTTTCATAGTTAGATTAACAGCTCCTTCATAGGCGAAGACATTAACATTATGTCCTTGATTTAAAGCACTATGAATTATTCTCAGAGCAGTGGTAGAATTAGCCGACTCATAAGGAGAATCCATGATAGCAATACTCAGAGCTTTAGACATATATAATATTTTGAGTTTTGAATTTTTACTTATGTCCTACGGACACGCTCCGCTAATGAATTTTTACTTCCGTCTCACGATGGCATTAGTGCCAAACTGTCTTAGTATCAGGCATAAAAAGCATATGAATAAGTTGGTCTATGTTGCTCTTTTCCACGCTTGGAGAAATTTCTTGAATTCCTCGCTCTTGTAAAGAAAAAAAGTCAGCAAGAATATTAATTTCTAATTTTTTTAGGTCGGCGAAATACTTTGTGAAGGAAGTTGATTTACGAGCAGGTAATACCCCATTTTGGAGAAGAAACAGAGTTACATTATTTCCGTTTCTCTTTAAATTTATTACCATTTCCTGTATGTTACCCCAATCTGCAGAATCATAAGGGTCTCTTGATTCCAAAATCAGATAATGAGTCATTTATTTTTCTCTTAAAACACAAATTTTTTTCACTTTTAAAAAATTGGTTCCAACTTATCAAAACCAATTAGATGACAAAAAATAGTCCAATTTGATTTTCCAATTTGATTTTATTTACGAACGCCACGCAACCATCAAGGAATAGCGATCGCTCTCTTGGTTATTTGCTGTCATACTGTCAGGAAAAGTCACAAATGCACCGATATCAGCTCCTGTTATCTTTCCAAGTTGATGAATAAAGTTCTGAAATATTGATTCTACTCCTACTAGACAGCCATAAATCAAAATTTCAGATTGAGAAGATAAAGCATTTTTCCACTGCTGTAGATCATCTAAATATGCTTGAATATTATGAATACTTAGCTCAGTTAAACCCAGTTTTAGATTATTTTCATTACTATTTATCGCAGCAATTATTTGCAAAGTTTGAATATTGTGGCGTTTCCCTAAGACTTTAGTTATTTGTTTGATACCATCTCTACTGGAATCGATTACAATCAACTCTGCATTTGGATTTATATTTGCTAGATAATTCCCATTTTTAAGCACTTCAGCATCAACAAAAGCGATTACCGTTGATATAGGCTTTGCTATCGTCCAATTATATTGGTGGTAAATATTAGTTTCGTAAATATTAGTTTCGTAATTCATGTTTATTCTGTTTGAGGAATAGATTCTCCTTGCTAGTGGCGCTTCGTGGAAGTCAAAAAGCTTATATGTTAGGATTTTAAGATTGTTAAGATGCAAATTTCTTGCGACTAAATTTCTTGCAACTTATCAAACCCAACTCGATGACAAAAGACACCAAAGCTTTCATTTGATTTGCGATTGGCTTGGAAATAAAGGAATATTGGTTCTAAAAAAGCTTCTAAATCTTCAATTTGTAGACTTTGCACATAGGGTTGAGCAAGTTTAGTTCCATCTGTGGTTCCCCCCAACCAAACTTGATAAGTTCCAGGTCCACGACCCACAAAACCTAATTCTGCTAAATAGGGACGAACGCAACCATTGGGACAACCTGTCATACGAATTACTAACTGTTCGTTGACCATGTTTAGCTTCTCTAACAACAAATTAATCCGCTCCAAAACCCCTGGTAATGCTCTTTCTGATTCAGTAATTGCTAAACCACAAGTCGGTAATGCAGGACAAGCCATTCCGTAGCGAGTTAAACTGTTGAGGCGATCAGGATTAATCTCAACCCCATGTATTTCTAAAACTTTTTCAATAGCTGTTTTTTGCGACTGTTCAATATCGTAAAAGATTAAATTATGGTTGGGAGTTAAGCGTATTGGTAAATTAAACTGCTCGACTACTTTCCTTAAAGCTGTTTTGAGCTTGAGGTTACCTTTATCCTGAACCCGTCCATTTTCGATTAGAATACCGAGGAAAAGTTTACCATCCCCTTGTTCGTGCCAACCTAAAAAGTCTTGATACTCCCATGGTGGAAGTTCTTTAAAGGGTTGTAAAGGTTTACCAAAATAAGACTCGACTTTGGCTTTAAACTTTTCGATTCCCCAATCATGAATTAAGTACTTCATGCGAGCGTGAAGACGATTGGAGCGATCGCCATAATCCCTTTGAATCGCACCAATTGCTTTTAGTAATTTGTAGATATCACCTTTATCTACATAACCCAGGTGGTCGGAAAGACGAGCAAAGGTTTCTTCTTTGTTGTGGGTGCGACCCATTCCTCCACCGGTCAAGACATTAAAGCCTTCTAACTCCCCATATTGATCGGTAATGACTACCAAACTAATATCATGGGTGTAAACATCAACCGAATTATCTCCTGGAACGGTTACGCAACATTTAAACTTTCTTGGTAGATATTGAGTACCGTAAAAAGGTTCTACACTTTCAGTAAATATTCCAGCATTGAGGTCTTGCTGTCGTGCTACTTTTTGTGCGGGAGATTCTTCAGCACTAATTATCTTGTCTCCATCGAGCCAAATTTCATAGTAAGCACCGGTTTTTGGAGTAAACAGATTAGCAACTTTATTTGCATATTTCCAAGCATACTGATACTCCGGACGATTCTTAAACGGAGCAGGTGGAGCAATTACATTACGATTTAGATCGCCACAAGCACCCAAGGTGGATCCCATACTGCGGACAATATCAGCAACTACTGTTTTCAGATCCTGCTTGGGGATACCGTGCATTTGAAATGCTTGACGGCTAGTAATTCTCAGGGTTTGATTCCCATATACCTCTGATAAACGGTCTAAAGCTAGATAAAATTGGGGCGGAACAAATCCTCCTGGGGTACGAGTCCGCAACATCATTTGGTAGTCTTTCTCTTGACCCTTGACCCGGTTATCTCGATTATCTTGTTGATAAGAACCGTGAAATTTCAGGATTTGCAAAGCAGCTTCACTAAAGTGGTTCGTATCTTGTAAAAGCTCTGTTGCTAGGGGTTCCCGTAAAAAATTACTGTTTGCTTTAATTTTTTCTATTTTTGAAGGTTTCCTTTTGGAGGATTTTGTAGAGGTCTCCATCTTCTTTACCAAAAAACGGCGGTTAATTTCGACTATTACTCCACCACATTAATTTTGTTAGCATAGCGTGGCTTCAGTCACAGACTTTCAGAGACAACCCATTCCTCCCTTGGGTGAGGTTAGAAGGGGGTTGAAATTTTTGTGGGAAAACAAACCCATCATAATTAGCAAGACAGACCACTAATTCAAATCAAGATTTTATGATTTAAGTTTGTTAAAAATTAATTCTGCTACAGTTTATGCGAACTGAAGGGATTACCGTAACTCTGTATTTTATGAGTATTTTGGATCGTAGCTTTTATATTTGCTGTAACCCATAATTACAAAGGTTTTACTCGACTAAATCAAGTCAAGTAAAGCAGAAACAACAAAATACTACCTATTGATTTTGCTAGGTGACAGACAGATATAACTAATATAACTAAGTAATTTCAATCGAACCAATAGCAATACCTATTGATTTTGCCAGGTATAAATTCTGGTTTTATTGCCAGTAATAGGATTTATTCAAACTAAATATAATACAGGTAAATTCTTCATCCTCCCTCATATTCCTTACTATTGAGGAGTTCAAAAATGACTAAAGAACATCCGAATGTTTCTCTTCTAAGTCGATTAGATATTAGTAATCTAGCTGAATCGGCTGATCTGTTTGCAGAAAATTTCGTTTGGCATTTTTTCAATCCTAGTCTACCGAATGTTCAGGGCGATTATACCGGCTTAAAGGGTCTTCAAGACTTCTTTGAAAAATTGGCAATGGTGACTAATGGTAGTTTTGAGGTTAAGCCGATCGCGATTACTCCCATCGGAGATGAATTGGTTGTTACTCATGTTAAAGATCGGATGACATGGGAAGATCGCCCGATTGAAGTCAACGCGGTCGTTGTGTGGCGAATAGTTGATAACCGCATAAAGGAGGCTTGGGACATTCCCTCTGTTTATACATAGCATCTGGTTATCCAAGAATTGATTAAGTTTCCATGCAGGGATATCGCCAGTATTCTTTTGACCTAATGTTGTGCTACATTAGGAATGAGCTATATTTAAGATGAAGCTAATACGTGAGTTAATCATGTGTCTGTAAGCTTGTTAGCTTTTTATAGTCAATAATGTCTTTATTTTTAGACATTACAAAAAAAAGACCCGTTGCCGTCAGAACAACAGGTCATTTTAACTTATGAACTAATATTAGTGTATCACATTAAAACTGTTTTGTGATGCACTAATTTTGCATTTTTATAAAACATGTAATTGAACTAAAAAGCTAAAGTGCGTTAACACCTAAAGCTTTTTTAACGTACTAAGTGAATAACAACAATAACCACCTAGTTGCGATTGATGAATCGTGAATCAACTAGGTGGTTTTTGATATGTTTTGTTTTAGAATACGTCCCTTTGAAGCAAAATCATAAGGTTCTCCTTCCCTGTTAATGCCTGAAAATTGGGATTTTATCAGTGATGTTAAACTAAAACGAAACTGGAAAGTCCCCATTCGAATCGTCTGCTTCTCCCACTTGCTTAAGCAGATAAATTTTCTCAACTGAACTGTGTTGCTTGTCAGCCCATGAGTCTTTAGATCTACTTAATAAGTGAGCGATAGCAATGATTACGCTACTAACTGAAAAAACCAGAATAGCGCTTGCGAGAATAATCTCGGCGGGGCTACTACCATCTTTGAGCCACTTGGATGGAGATTCTACTGGTGATGCTGGTAATTCTATTATCTGCTTTGCTTCAGTGGGTTGTTTAACTTGGTAGAATTTGGATTGAGAATTAGAGATTGGCTTGTTAATCATGGTTTTCGCAGACAACATAAGCTTGACATTTCTAATATCGAGCCAAAACCCTAAAACATTGACTACTCAATGATTATGTTGTAAATAACTTGTGATTTCTCTATGATGGTCTTGTGATGGTTTTATGATGGTCTTATGACTAAGTTTTGACTGCGTAAATCATTATTGATGCAAACCCTAGCCATGACAGACTCTAGCCGAGGTGGGAAAAAGAAAAAAATAACTTACACAGCTTCAGAAGAAGGTGTAGAGAAAGCAGAAAAAGCTTTGATGAGGCTAGGGTTTGGTTCAAAGAGCAACTTTGCAAAGTCGCAACTTTTATCTCGCACTACAGTTACAAAATTTTTTAACCGCCAGCCAATTCAGCTTGATTCCTTTAAAAGGATATGTGACGCACTAAAACTGAGTAATTGGAAAGAAATTGCAGGGATAATAGAAGAAGCACCTGGGAGTTTGACAATACGAAATTGCAATACCTCAGCCACGTTGGAGGGGGAAGAAGTGCAAACAATTAGTCGTCAAGTAACCGTAATAGATAGGCAAAACGGAACAACTAAAGTTGTAATTACATTAAAAGGCGATATAAATTCAGTTAGTTCAGGTCAAATTCTCCAATCGATTTTACGAGAATATTCAGGAGATACCATAAAGATTACTGACATTCAAAAAGGTAGTATCAAGTTAATAATAGAAGGTTCTCAAGAAGATATCGAACAACTTATATCTCGCATCAAATCGAAAGAACTAAAAGAAGTAAATGGTTTTCCTATTGAAAACATTCGAATAGAGAAATGGTCTTTGGTAGAGATGATTGTTAGTCAGGGAGCTAAGGGTCGAGACTTGAGTGGCGTTGACTTAAGCGATGTAGATTTAAGTGGCGTTGACTTAAGCGGTGCGGATTTAAGTGGTGCGGATTTAA
>JGI1201J43222_100230_pt1 | contig 16763 bp, 10 predicted proteins | sample MastesBC008_FD_43222 | JGI IMG/M metagenome (IMG submission 43222) | reverse complement strand
TCCTGACTCCTAACTCCTAACTCCTAACTCCCAACTCCTGACTCCTAACTCCTAACTCCCAACTCCTGACTCCTGACTCCTAACTCCCAACTCCTAACTTCCTCACTGAATTTGCTGATTAACGTTATAAGAATAAATATATTTTTCGTTATGGGAATCTACATCATTAACTGTTAAACCAATAACTTCCGCTCGATAGCGTTTCAGTTGCTCTACACTGTCATGGAAACAATTACGACTGCTGATACCGGTACGGACGACGAATAAAATATTATGTATTATTTTTCCTATTATTGCTGCTTCACTAGTTAAGGCAACCGGTGGACTATCTACTAATATATAGTCATACTGAGCAGAATTTTTGATTGCATTTAGGCGTTGTTCAAACCCACCGCGAGCAACAAACTCAGCAATTCGCTCTTCTGGAACTCTCATTGCTAATAAGTCTACATTCTCGAAAACATTAATGGGTCGTAGTTGCAAATCTCCAATACTCTGCCCATAATAACCCAAAGATTGTGTTAGTTCGCATTTACGAAAATCAGCATCAACAATCAAAATTCGAAATCCTAATTCGAGTAATGCATTAGCAAGTCCTAAAGTAACTGTGGTTTTACCTTCGCCTGAATTTGCACTTGCTATCATCAGGGATTTATTCTCCAAATGAAGCAAACTGATAGCAGAAGCAAGACGTTGAAACTCGACTTTCTCGTTAATTCCTTCTCCCATACTAGTATCTAAACCTTTCATATAAGGGACACTTGCAAGCACAGGGAAGTTTTTTTGTTGAATATCTTTGGGAGAAATTAAAGGATCGCGCCTTTCCTGTAATAAGATAATGGCTACACTACCAAAGATTGATATCAGTACAGCGCCTAAAATAATCAACTGGATATTAGGACTAGATGCTTCGTTATTAACGAATGGTTCATCTAATAACTGAAAACTAGGATAAGTATCAAAAGCGGAGAGTCTTACTTTTTCTGCTTGTGTTACTAAACCGTTGTAAATCTTTTTGGTCATATCATATCTTCTCTGCAAATCCATCAATATTCCTTGCTTTGTAGGTAACTTCTTCAGTTGCTCCCTCAAATAATTAATTTGTATTTGCAATTGTTGAGCTTTACTCGACATTGCTTCTGCTTGGCTTTCTGCCAAAATCAACTTGTGAACTATGTGTCTGTCTGCAAGGTTTGGGTTGATTGCTACAGAACTGACTGAATTATCAGATACCCGATCTTCTTGTAGTTCATTACGCAATTCTTCTTGTTGAAATTTCAAATTTTCGATACGGGGATGGTTATCAGTTAAGTAGGTTTGAGCTTCTTGAAGAGAAATATTGACTTTGCTTAACTTTTCGCGAATCGATAGAGATGTTTCAGTTCCCTTTGTTTGTAATGACTTGAGCGCTGTTTGAGGAGGAAGAGATAAGCGTGCTGAAAGAATTCGAGTTTGAGCTTGAGCAGCTTTTGCTTCCGCTAAAGCTTCGACCCTAGATTTGTTTAGAGCATTAATAGTAATTACTTTTTGTTTGGCGTCATGTTCGTCACTGATCACATTCCCTGCTTCTTTGAATTTATTCAATTTTTTTTGTGCATCCATCAATTTACGATGTGCTTGTCGTACTTCATCTTGAATAAATTCTGATTGGGAAATAACTCGGTCTTGTCGTAGTTCTTGTAAACGTTCTTTGAGACTAGCAATCAAGTTTTGCGCTCGCTCTGTTGCAAGTTTTGGAGTAGAACCTTCAACACTCAGTGATATGACGGTAGAGTCATTCTCTGGAGAGACATCAAATAACCCTCTGTATTCGCTCAGCTGTTTATATGATGTTTTTTGTGGGTCCTGTTCCCATACTTTTTTCAGTACGTTATCGCTGGTCGCAATTGAGGAAATAACGTTTAGTGGATTGACCTGTTGAGAAAATCCCACCTCTTTAGTTTTCAAATCATCTGAATTATCTAAATCTGCATCAACATTACTTGTTGAAGTGGGTAAAATTAATAATGATTTACTAATCCAAACTCTTGGCAAAAGGGCGATATTAGCGACAGCTATACCAAGTATGATTTTATTCCAAGCTAATACAAACTTCCAATGTCTAACAGCAATTTTAGTAGCTTTTTTCATAAGATTAAGTATTCCAATATTTTTTAAATTCGCATTTATTTCGCATTATTTTTTATATTTACTTGATTTATGACCAAATATCAATTTGTTAGTAAATCGTTAGAAATTTGTTAGCAATTTAGATTGAGAACTATAACTCTATAGATGAGTGTCTTTAAAATAACTCATCTAGTTAGTGACAAAAATAACTTCAAATCAAAGAGGTTTTATGCACACCATGCTGTTACTGCTGTATTACAGTAGGTTTCAATATATAACTAACATTTATCTAACTTTTGACTGTCGAATATAATAGTTAATATCTCCAACTGAATATATGGACAATCAAAAACCTACTATATTTCTTGATTTGAAAAATCTGTTTTTGTTGAAGATTATCGTAGGGAATGCTACTCCTCAAATATCATAAAAAACCTTATTAGATATGACATCTAAGTTATAAGCATCTTTTCTGTCTCGAGCTGAATTAATAAAAATTTTCTGAACTAATATACAGAAAAGTAATCAACAAAGCTTATTTGAATAAGTAAAATAATATATATTTCTAGGACCTAATCAACCGGTCGAATAGCCATTTATGACGAAAAACTCTCCCTGCACATACACACATACTTTGGCTAATGATTTTAAATTTGTTTTTGTGTATCAAAAAAACTGTTTCTATTAGATGCACCATAGTTGAACACACATTTAATAATAAGCTTCACACACCACAATCAAAAGTATTACCAAAGAAGATCTAGTTTTGAAAAGTAGTTTCACAGAAATCATACATTATTTTATATTTTTTTTGTTTTTCTTTGTCAAGATTTAATTTTTGTGATGTTTTTTCGTGTTTGATAAAAATCAATTGCATTGACATTATTTAGTCTTAAAATCACTTGTCATGCTGTTATTAAATGCTAGTTTTAAAATCAAAGAAAGTATGCGGTTACTTGATAGCAAGGTTAAAAATACACTTTGGTGCAAATAAATCTAATAAATTTTTTGGAAGTGGAAAATAAAATTAGTCTGAAATTAAAGATACAAGTAGGTTAGTAAGAAGAATCATAACTTGTAATAGCGCTTTGGCACTAAAGCCCTACTACAAGCCAAATTTTATATTTATTTACGTAGTTTACTTTTTTCTCGCTTGCTTACTTAGGGCTACGCGCAAATTGAAATAGGCCGTCCTTATGGCGACAAAAAGCTTAGGATAGGACTATAGTTAGTTTTTAACGAATAGGATTTATAAATCCTAACCTTATTACGTAGGGCTTATAAATTGACGCTCCCCGTCCTATAGAGGAATTGGTATTACACAATAAAAAATCTGCAATAGAAATTGCAGTTCATGTATTCAGGTACGGTTATCTACCGAAGATATCACTCCAACGGAAGCTGTCTGAGTAGTATATTTAACGTTAAATTAAAAATATAGTTAAAGAAAAGTCGCTATCTTCAATTTAGAAAAGAGAATAATTTTTAGGATTGATGTTATTAAATCAATATCACAGACTCAACATCTATCTTGACAAAAAGTTACTAATATCGTTTTGATGCTACTGTGTTATGTTCAAAAAATTCCAACAAGCTGTTAAACCGCTTTTAAAAACGCTAGTAGTTTTATGTCTAGTGTTTACATTTATTTTGAGTCATGCTGATGCGGCGCTAGCAGCACGTAGCGGCGGTCGCATTGGTGGTGGTTCTTTTAGATCTCCTAGCCGTACTTACACGCCTCGTACCTATGCACGTCCCGGAGGAGGTAGATATTCCCCCTATCCTGGTGGTGGTTTTGGCTTTCCTTTTTTATTACCATTTTGGGGCATTGGCGGAGGATTTAGCGGTTTATTTGGGATCTTGATTTTTATTGCGATCGCAAATTTTATCGCCCAGAGTTTTCGTCGTGCAGGTAGTTATGAAGGAGATGAAATTGGTTACAACAATAATAGTCCCGTGTCCGTAACTCGTTTGCAAGTAGGACTATACGCCCAAGCACGTGGCTTACAAAAAGAACTGAACACAATTGCCGAAACTGCTGATACTAATTCTCCAGAAGGAAGGGCAGAAGTATTACAAGAAACTAGTCTCGCTCTGTTACGCCATCCGGAATATTGGGTATACGCAGGTGGTGGTACAAAACAAGCAAAATTAACTGCTGCTGAGGCTGAGTTTAACCGCCTATCATTAGCAGAACGCAGTAAGTTTACAGAAGAAACCTTAACTAACGTTAATAATCAACTCAAATCATCCACATCTCAAGCTGTTTTAGCTGGTGAAGTTGATAATCCTACAGAATTGATAGATCGAGGACCCGGAGAGTACATTATTGTTACCTTGATTTGTGCAACCTTAGGCAAATTTCAAATACCTGATATCAATAGTAGTGATGACTTACGCCAAGCTTTACGTCAGGTTGGTAGCATGCCAAGCGATAAACTCCTAGCGATTGAAGTCCTCTGGACACCTCAAGCAGAAGGAGATACCTTGACAACTAATGACATTTTAGAAGCGTATACCGATATCAAAGTGGTTTAATTCGGTTATACCAATTTCAATTTACTTAAAATGCACCTTGGAATTCATCATTCATTCCAAGGTGCATTTTGGAATCGTATTATTACACCAAATCCGATTTTTAAAACCTCTTTATGTTTTTTGGGATTTCCCTACACACTTCCCACACTTCCCACACTTCCCACACTCCCCACACCTCCCACACTTCCCACACTCCCCACACTTCCCACACTTCCCACACTCCCCACACTCCCTCCCCAAACTTTCCACAGGTCATCCAGAGAAACCAGGAAGTGGCTGAGAACAAGCAATAACAACAGTATCTTCTGGAAAACTAATCAAATCTAGATGTTTTGGGTTATTAAGTATTTCGTAGGCAACTAAGAAACCAGCAATTGTCCAAGTTTGGTACCTTCGGGCTTCTTTACCAATCAAACGCCCGTGACGACCATCATAATATTCTGGCCATTTGTCTTTAAACAAGCGAGATGCGGCAACTTCCAATGCCATGTATCCCAATTCAATTCGATTGGTTTTTTGTGCCGCAGCAGCTAATAACCACAATAAAAATGGCCAATTACCACCATTATGGTACGACCAAGGAATATTTTTGGCGTCACAGCCAGTTATAGTCTCCCAGTCTCGACCTTCGATTGCAGGGAAACAAACCTTGATTGGCATTCTTCCAATTAAACTTTCCCAACGGACTGATATCAAATCCATAATACTGTGGGATTGTTCTTCCAAGGCAAGTTGTGAAACAATCGCCATTAAATTACCTTGGGAAAAGAAACGAAAATCCATTCTTCCTGGACCTAAGTTTCCTACAAAATAGCCTCCTGGCTCTGGAAGCCATTCTTTTAACCACTCAGGAATAGTATCTGGATAAATATTAAATTTGTTGATTGCTGTAATTCCGTATTCCTCAACTTTATAGCAGTAGATTTCGTTAAGAATTTGTAGATCGAGCCAGTAGTAGCTGCGTAAATGATAGGCCAAATTCCCCAACCGTTCTTCCACAACAGCAATATATTCGTCTTCTGGTTTTAATAATTCTCTGGCTGCTCGTAAAGAAACATAAAATAATGCTTGAATGTCCAAAGGATAACCATAAACTCCCATGCGCCGGTCAATCATAAATGAACCGTCAGGAACTAGCATTGTGGGAAACATATCAAAGCGGGTGGTCAAGCATACATCTAAAATCAACTTGATGCCCGTTTGAAATTCAGCGCTATGAACCAAAGACCAATCATTACTCGCTTTGACATAGGCGCGCAATATAACTAGCCACCAAAAGCCGGAATCCACAGGTGCGACCCTAGCAATTGCATGCTCTCCAAAATCAGCATGTATATACTCTTCACTATTTTTACTGTGAACGACTTTAAAGCTTGCGGGCATTAAACCTTGACCTGGTTGAAAGCATTCCATTCGCTTATCCCAGCTTTGTAGTGTCAAAGTTTCAAGCAAAAAGTTACGGACAATTTCCGTCTCACCCTTCATGAGAAACGCCAGTGCTGAAACTGCAAAATCGCGAGTAAAACACTGGTCGTAATTAAGAGAACTCATATGTGAGTCGCAAGCAGCTACAGTACCTACTGGAAGACCGCGATAGTTAATTATTGAGTCTTCCAAAGCTTGCCATGCCAGTTCCACTATATTTTTTGAGACTTCCACCTTTATTAGTAGCCTCCCAGTTTAAAAATAATCACAATTAATCAAAATTAAAAATATAACTAAAATACAATCGAGGAAAGGTTTTACAGTCTAGTTCACAGATGTTTTCTCAGCAAGTATACATAATACAAATACTGTTAAAGCACCAAATTAAAATTGACTGATGATAACCTATCCCAAAATTGTAATTCTACTCCTCAACTACAAGGATGAAAGCTTTGTTATCGATTTTCTGTAACTTTTATTAGTAAAAATAAATTATTTATGTATCGACGCTCTAGTGAGACTCGTTGTTATTTTGCTTTTTTAACTCTTGAATTTCTAAAGGATTATCTTCCTTAACTTTGCTTTGATTAACTACTTGAGAAAAATATTTAATGTCGAAATTTAATATTTCTGGAACTGGGTCATAACCTCCCCGACAAAAAGGATTACACCGCAATATTCGCCAAAATGCAAGCAAAAAACCCCGAGAAACTCCAAATTTATCAATAGCTTCGACCGCATACTGAGAACAAGTTGGTACAAAGCGACAAGTTGGAGGGAATAAGGGGGAAATGAATATCCTGTAAGCCTTGATTAACCAAATGAAAATTTTCTTCACAATAAAAAGTGCGTGATTCCAATTACTTTTATTTTTCCTCAATATTTACCTCATATCCAACATTTATTTAACAAATATTGTAATAAATTTGCGAGTATATACTCAAAAGAATATTACTTTTTCTTTGCTTAATCATAGCAATTTCCAACGCAATAAGTAATGTATAGGCTGTATTACATTTGTTCACAAAAAATTAAATTTTCCTCACAGGTTTCTCACATTTTCAACCTACTCTGAAAACATAGCAGCTTATGTGTTGTGTCAACAAAGTTACAAACAGACTGTGGCTGTTGCAGTTAAATAAATCAGGTTAAAGAAAATGATGAACTACTGTCCTTGCTGCACTGATATTCTTTTGCGCCACACAAATGGTAATGGTGTTTATTGGTTTTGCAGAACTTGTTGGCAATCAATGCCAGTTTCTGAGTATAAAAAATCTGATTTGTTAGCAGAAATGTCATTAAGCAATTTATCTCAAGTCATTAAGAAGTTAGAAAAAGTTACTTGTTTGACAGAATCTCAAAAACAAAATATTGCAACTAGCAGTAAATCAGATGTACAGTCAACAACGCTTGTAGAAATTTAAGATTCAAGATAAATCACCTCAAAAATAAATCAATTCAAAATAAATCAATTCAAAATAAATAAGATTAGAAAGATTTTTGAATAATAGTGATTTTGTTTTCTAAGTTTTGACATCAAGATATGCAGTAATTTCACTTAAATTACATCAAAAAATTATAAATCTTGGTTAATATAAATTAGTTGCGAGGATTAATTTATTTAAGGATTGCAGAATCTAATAATTAGCTTAAATCATAATCCCATTTTTTCATGGGTTTATGATTTTTTAATAAAAATACCCCGAAAATTATTCGGGGTTTATTATTTTTTACCTTCTAAATAGTATTTTATTCAAGCCTAAATTAAACTGAATTTGATTGTGTGTCAGGAGAAGTCGCAGTCAGAGACTCTTTTTTCTCTTCAATTATTAATACAGAGCAATGAGCATGATGTAATACATAATTGCTGACACTACCTAAGAAAACTTCAGCGAGTCTAGAACGACTACGACGTCCAACAATAATTAAATCAGCATTCCAATTACGAGCGAATTCACAAATATTACGACCAGGGCTACCAAGTGTTTGAGTAAATTCAGTTTCTACGTTATTTCTTGTCGCGAGGTTAGTATAATACTGTAGGATTTTGATTCCTTCTTGCCTAAATTCATCCCATTCTTTTTGATATAGTTCAGTTCTCGTTAATTCTGGATAATAATTCAGACTTGAATATATCGGCATTAAAGGACTATTTTCCTCTTCTGAAGAAAGAATATGAAGCAACATCAATTTAGCATTACTTTTCACTGCTAAGTCTAATGCTTCTTCAAAAACTTGCTTGTTCATGTGGGACCGATCTAAAGCCACAATAATTTTCTTAAACATAGTATTTATCCCATTCTAAATCTATAAATGCAGTCAGTGCATTTTTGATTGATATTTATAGGTAGATTAACTAGCCAAATCACGCCTTACACTTATATTTATAGTAAGGAAATTTGAGGAATTTGTGAGGGATATTGCGGTGGGAGAAGTAAAATGAATAATAACCACGCTTTGATTCTGGATTTAAGCACCTTGGAGATAATCGTTATTTTATTTACCACTACTAGTAATGTAGTTCGGTTATTGGTAGCTAAATTATATTTACAGATTTAAAATAACTACAACTTTTTCCAACTCAAACGATTAAGTTATGACACGTTAATGAAGAGAAATAATAAGAAAAATCAAGGAAATATAAGTAAATAAATACTTATGATTTGAATGCTGATGATGTTTTGATGTTATGCGTATAGTATTTTTCAAATAGGCAAAAATATCTAATATTATTTTTGTTACCTGTTTCCTACTCCCTGTTCTCTAATAATGAAATATTTTTAGTTAACCTAATTGACAACCACGATATTTACATTACATTAAGTAATTGCTCAGCAAAGATATAAATGAAGCAAAATAAGGTTATGACTTTTTAGGATTGAGTCACTAACCATAAAATATGTCCCTTGGAGGCATGGTCGCAAAGGAATGAAACTTAGAATCAAGATGTAACCAAACTAAAACCACGGTTTTAACTTATAGAAGCAACAAATAAATCCGATCGGCATCAAACAGTGTGACATAAATTTTCAATCCAATAGTAAAAATCGGTTAGTGAATTCGGAATTTGATAATGTTTGTCTTTCTCTGATGGAGGAGATAAATATCGTCATAAATCAACATAATTTACATAGATTTTGAAGGTAGGAAAAATTATGAATGCCAATCAACTTATAACAAGATATGCAGCAGGAGAAAGAAAATTTCAAGGATGGAATCTTCATCAAGCAAATCTTTGTGACCTTAACCTAAGTGGTGCGAACTTCTCTGGTGCTGATTTGAGTGGTGCTGATTTGAGTGGTGCAACATTAAAAGGATGCGACCTTACGAGAGCAAACCTAACTGATGCAGATCTGAATGGAGCAAATTTAAGCGGCACAAAAATGAGTGATGTCAACTTCATTGGGGCTGAACTCACGGGTACGAATTTACAGCAAACAGATTTGAGTCATGCTGATTTGCGGAGTGCTAATTTAGTTAGAGCAAACTTGCTGGGTGCAAACCTAACAGATGCGGAAGTTAGTGGAGCGGATTTTAGGGAAGCCAATCTGAGCTATGCAGGTTTACTTGGTTGCAATTTAAATGATGCAGATACCAGTGGTGCAAATTTAACCAATGCAATGATAACTGATAGAGAAGTAAGTGGTACCATTATGCATGCAAGTATCTCCCATAAATGGGTTACTTGGGCTGGTAGTTATTAACTATTTGCTTGGAAATATAATTTTGAAACAATTTGAGACAACTTGAAGCGTAATTTTTTGGACTTGCAACTGTTTCGATATTGACTGCAAAATTAAAGGTAAATAGTATTACGGTGGTGTTGCAATAACCCTTTTTGGTTGTTGCAACACTTATATTGTGCGTAGGTATTATTGATATAAATCGAAATTATGACGTCATATAAAATACGGAATAAATTGACGTTTGAAAATCTCGATATTTTCTTTAATGTGAAGCGAAGCGATTATAAGATTGGGAAAATAATCCCTAAAATATAACACACTCCAATTAAAAGTAAGAAAATTTCCTTGAGTTTCTGTTTTATACGTGCTACATATGAATAGTTATGACTTATTGATACAATAAACATTCCATAATTGTTTATTAGTCTTAAGTCAGTAATTTACAGTATGAAATTAAATCTAACCTTACCTTTTTTATTGTTTATCAAAGGTTAATTCAGGGTTGGGAATATTTATCAGGGTAATTATTATCAGGGTAATTATTATCAGGGTAATTAATCGTTGCAAATTACTGGGAGCATCTCAATTTTTAGAATTTACCAAAGTTTAGGTTGTCATTGCGAATGAAGCGCAGCGGAATGAAGCAATCGCAGCATCTTGACTTTGTGATTGCTGAGGACGCGCTCCGCGAACGCTCCATTGCATTACGCTCGCAATGATAAAACATATTTTTTAAAACTTGAGATGCTCCCCAAATTACTCGTTAGAGGTAATGATTTAATTATCAGCAATTAAAATTGTCATTGCTGATGTTAGTGTTTTATGCCCGCTTTTATTTTCTTAAATACTGTTCTCTTCTGGGCTAGTAAAACTATTACTAACTTACTTTTGTACTTTGTTTAACATTCCTCTCTGGATATAGCGGTTGGGAAGAGATTTGATTTTTGAACGCATACTGAGATTCAAATTTGCGTTTTACTTTGTGCTGCGCTTTGCTTTGCATGTCATTTTATTTTGGGTTTCTTTATTTATTTAATTTGATAGCTAATTAAGGAGTAAAATCATGAAAACTTACAAGAGCATACCAAATTATTTATCTCGAATCTTATTCGACACTAATTTATTTCTTGAAAATCAGAATAATCAAGAATTAGTTAATAATTATTTTGCATCTCTTCGCCAATCAAAGTCATTTAGATTATTACATACACCACTCTTTGATTTTGATGATGTTGAATCTGCTAATTTTAGTAACCTATTTTTAGCATTTTGGAATCGCAAGATACATGATGGCGATTTTACATTTCCTCGACTGAGAAGGTTTGTTAAATCCTCTAATATAGTAATGTTTGGCGATGATGAATCTGCTAATTTAAATAACCTATTTTTAGAATTTTTAAATCACAAGCAGAAGATAAATGATGATTTGTTTAGTTATTTACCACTAAGCATAAATGATAGAAATACTTTTAATTCATTCAGTGGTTTAATTTTTCCAACTTTAGGTGTTCCCAAGTCTCGTAGGGTTAATAGAAGTAAGCAAAATATTGCTGTACAGGAAAATACTGCTATTAGTAACAGTCATGAGAATCTTGAGAATAACAATGATACGGTTATTAGCAGAACTATTTCTGAGGTATTGAAGAATCCAGAAACACAGTTAGATGAAACCAAAGTTAAGGATAATTTAACTGTTGTTTTTGCAGATAATCTTGAGATTGATAACAGCAGCGGGCTGGATTTGTTGGATATTTATGGAATAGTAGATACGGCTTTACAGGATACCTATAAATATCTGAGCAAGTTCCGATTCGATTCTGAATATAGTGAGAAGTTAGAGACGGCTTTTGGTACTGATTTTAATCGGGAAGCAGCAGATAATTTATTTGATAATTTTGCAGACAGGAATTTTACCGATATTCCTACTATTAAAATTGTGAATCGTGGTGCAATTTATGGTGGGAATGGTGCTTTTTCTACGGATACTGGATTAGTTTATTTAGCGACTGAATTTCTAACTGAGAATTCTCAAAATACTGCTAGAGTTACCGACGTATTAATCGAAGAAATCGGTCATTTTGTTGATTCTGAGATTAATGAGATTGATTCTCCTGGTGATGAAGGAGATATTTTTTCGGAATTGGTTCAGGGGAATACTCTGAGTGATGAGGAGTTACAGGCTTTAAGAGAAGAGAATGATATTGTTACTGTTATTCGTAATGGTCAAGAAGTAACTACTATTCCTAATGAGCCAGATATAAAAATTGAGAATAATACTAAATTAAGAGTTGGAACATGGAATGTTTTTAGTAAAAACGCAACTTCAGTAAATTCTCAATCTTTCCCAGGAAATATCGCAGAGGTCTTGAGAAGAATAAATTATATAGCGAAATATGGATGGAATCACAATATAGACATCATTGTTCTACAAGAAATACCAAATTCAAGCAACTTTCCACTAGCAACAGAGCTATCAAAACTGTTAAATAATCCTGCCAATCCTGGATTAACGAAATTTACTAAAACAGGGCTACAAACTTTAACAGGAAATTACAATTATAAAGTTTTTGAAACTGAGTATCCTAATCCGAATCCTCCTGGGATTAGTAATAATAAAATAACAACTGATGGATACTTGATTTTGTATAATGGTAGAACTATTAATAATATAACAAACCCAAGTTTTTATTATCCCCATAGTTTTAGACATGGGAATACATACCAATATAGACCACCTATTCAGTTTGATGTACAAGGAGGTGGAGGTTCCTATAGATTTTTGACATGGCATAATGAAGTTAATGATTACAATGGTATTCCTCATCAACATACCGCAGCAACTAAGAATTTAGAATTGTTAACTACAGCATTAGCTGCCGATCCCTCATACCAAAATAATCAATACATTTTACTTGGGGATTTAAATGTTGGAAGTCAGCAAATACAAGGAACAACTGCTAATCCTATACTTCCGAACATGGGTGGACATCAGTCTAGTCAAAAATTAGATTATATATTAACAAATAGAGGGGTAGTAGATGAACTAGAGATTTTTAATACGCAAAATATAAACCCTGGCCAAACAAATAATGTTGATTATAATTTATTTAGCGATGCACATTATGCAATGTTTGCTGAAATTACAACTAACGCTGCTAATTCACAAACATTTATCTTTGGAAATACTATAATAAGTACAGGAAATCAACGACTTATTAACAACAAGCCAGTTAAAAAAGGTAACAATTTTAGTGGAACTCTTCAGTATGAATATTCAGGTCATCAACCAGAGCCTAGTTGGGAAAATCAAAGAATTAAGATAGGAAAAAATGAGCGTATTTTCGCCCCACTTACTATTGTTGATGGTGGCAAAGTAACAGTTCGTAAAGAAACTGTAGATGGAAAAACCAAAGAATTTATCTACATTGAAGAAAATAGCTCTAATGTAAATGCAAAGGTTTATTCGGCTATTGGTAATAATAGAAGTTCTGCTTTATTTAATGGAAACCTTAAATTTGATGCAGAAACACTATCGGGAACCATTACTGATAAAGGTGACAGTGACGATTCTGGATTCAAATTACTTGGTGGAATAGAAGTTTTTTTTGAAGGCTTATCATTTGATGAAGATGAAAATGGTAACCCTCAACTAAGATTACAAGGTTCAATGTTATTACCAGAAGAACTGGTTGGTGTAAACGGTTTAGTAGAAATTAATGGAGAAGATTATATAGGTATCAGTGATAATGGTGTTAGTGTCTCTGGAGGTTCTGTAAAACTTCCTGGTGAGGATACCTTAAATATTCTCGGTCTGTTGGAAATTAAAGCAAATGATGCTGAAGTACACTTTGATTTTGACAATCAAGAAGCAACACTCCAAGGTACTTTTAGTATTCCCACTCTCAAAAACACCACATTTGAATTAAATGGTGGTAATTACATCAAGATCAAAAAGACTGATGAAGGTCTTGATTTCTCAATGGTAGCAGATGTTCATGCCTCAAATATTCCCTTATTTGGGGAATGGGAAATCCAAGACATCAATCTAAATGTTAATACTCCTAATAATAGTTTTGTTGTTGATGCTGAACTAAAAACCCCTGGTAGTCCAATCAACCTAGAACTTGCATTTAATCAAGGTAAACTCACCCAAATAACAGGTAGTAGTGGTATCGGAACAGATTTTAATTTCTTGGGTGCACAAGTAGATATCCAGACAGTAAACGCTATTGTTGACATAAACCCACAAGATAGCGAACCCTGGGACCCAGAATTTTCTCTTCAAGGTGAAATTGTAATTCCTCAACTCAGGGGTTTAAGAGGTTCGCTAACAGGTAATAATAAGTTAATAGTTAATAAAAACGGAGCTAAATTAACAGGTGCAGAGTTATCAGCTGATGACATCCAATTTGGAAAATGGAAACTCCGCGATATTAAAGTAAAATACGATAGTAATAAAGAGGAATTTGTTGGCAGTGCCTTTCTCCAAACTTATACTGGAGAAGATATAGGAGTATCACTAATATTTGATCGCAACGGTCTGAAAAATATCACTGCTACTAACGTTAATTTTAATTTATTCGGTGCTAAAGCAAATATCACCACCATAGATTTTAATCCTGATAGAAGACCGGATGATCAGGACGACTGGGACCCAGAATTTTCTCTTCAGGGTGAAATTGAAATTCCTCAACTCAAGGGTTTAAAAGGTTCGTTAACAGGTGATAAGAAGTTAATAGTTACTAAAGATGGAGCTAAATTAACAGGTGTAGAACTGACTCTAGATGAAATTAATTTTGGAAACTGGAAACTAAGTAATATACGAGTATCTTACGATGCCAACCAAGGAGTATTCGCTGGCAACGCAACTTTGTCAGATTTAACGGGAATTGAGATAGGTGTATTATTAGAATTTGATCAGAACGGTCTACGAAGAATTGCAGCCAATGCTAGTGACCTTAAATTATTAAATTATACTGTAAGTGATGTCACTGTTGACTTTACTATTGACAAAAACCTACAAGATAGTGAACCTTGGGATCCAGAATTTGTATTGGGAGGTAGAATCACAAATAATGGAGTTTCCCCTGGTTGGAAGATAAAAGAAGCAGCGTTTCAGATTGATACTACCAATAATCAAACAAAAATCTTTGCCGAAGGAATAATTGAAATACCTTCTGGAGTTGAAGTTGATGCTAAAGTTTATTGGAATGGTAACAAATTAGAATCTATTGAGATAGACGTAGAAGATCTTAATAGACCCATCGGTAAACCAATTGCATTTCTTCAAAGTATGAGTGGCTCCTATCAAGGAAGCACAACAGAATTTACAGGTAGTCTTGGGATTACATTAGGACCACAAATTGATTTACAGCGAATTTCTATTCCTTTTGTTGACATTCCACAAGAGAGAGTATCACTTCTAAGACTAGATCTAAGTGCAACTGTTACTCCAGAATATTTTAATGGTAAGGGCGAAGTTAAAATTCTTGATGGTCTACTAGGAATAGGAAGTAGAACTGGTGAAATTAATTTCAATTGGAAGCATAACTCTTTTCTAGCAAAAACTGAGTTGGATATGCTATGGGGACTAATTAAAGCAGATGCTTCCCTGATAGGTCGCGGACGTGGTGAAAATCAGTTTGATATCTATGCTTTTGCTGAAGGAAGTGTTAATATTCCCGATCCTATTCCCGTTATCGGAGGATTCACATTAGGGTCTGGAGGTGCTTATCTTCAATTCATAGATGATGGTAATAACAGTAATGATTACATTGCAGCTTGGGGGCAATTCTTATTTTGGGAAATAGCTTTAAAATTTGGTTTTGATGGCAGTATCAGTTTTATTAATTCAGGAATATCTCAATTTGCAAAAGACAATATTGCTAGTTTAGAAGCGAATATTAACAACGCTTATACTACTCCTGCTAATCTTCAGCTTTCCCCAACAGGTACGGTTGAAGGTAAAGGTACTCGTGGTGACGATTTCCTCAAAGGTCGAGATGATGATAATACTCTTGATGGTGGAGATGGTAATGACGTTCTGAGTAACCGTGCTGGTAATAATCTATTCAGTGGTGGTGCTGGTAATGATATTTTGATTGGTGGATGGGGAGATGATACTTACGTTTTTGATACAGATAATGCACTTGGAGCAGACACAATCAATGAAACCATGATTGCTGTCAAAACATTCAATAATAGCTATGTTAAAGCCAGTAAACCTGGTATTGGTAAATGGTTTCTAGAACGAAACCAATTTATAGGAGATTGGGAAAAATTTACTGTTGTGAATAATGGTGATGGAACAATTTCTCTGAGAACCTTCCATGAACATCATTTTTGGAAAGCCGATAATATTGGAAAGTATCTTTTTGGTCCCTGGAATGTCCAGCAGAACCCCTTTATCGGTGATTGGGAAAAATTCACAATTGTTGAAAGTGATGGGAAAATTGCTTTCAAAACCTTCCATAACACCTATGTACGTGTCAATGGTTGGGACATAGATCAAGGTACACGGATTGGTGAATGGGAAAAATTTGAGATTGAAAACCAACATAATAACAGTACAGATACATTAGATTTCTCTGCAACCACTACGAAAGTTATTAACCTAGACTTGAGCAATCCTAGACAACAGTATATTAATGAAAATCTTTCTTTAACTTTAGGTATTAGTATAGGTTCCCAGACTTTCATAAATATAGAAAACGCATCTGGTGGTAGTTTAAATGATACATTACGAGGAAATCATTTAAATAACCGTCTGTTAGGAAAGAATGGTAATGATTTTATCGATGGTTTACAAGGTAATGATTGGTTAACAGGTGAATGGGGTAGAGATACCGTAATAGGTGGTGATGGTGATGATGTAGTTCTGGGGGGTAATGAAACTCCCGATGGTGATTCTGCAAATGATACCTTATGGGGTGGTGCTGGTAATGATTATCTGGATGGGGAACAAGGTCATGACTGGTTGAGCGGTGAATGGGGTAGAGATACCGT
>JGI1201J43222_100229_pt1 | contig 16891 bp, 15 predicted proteins | sample MastesBC008_FD_43222 | JGI IMG/M metagenome (IMG submission 43222) | reverse complement strand
ACTCCTTACTCATTCACCCAGGGGTATTCAAGCGATAACCCATACCATATATAGTTTCCAGACAATCCTTAACTCCTACAGACTCTAAACGGTGTCGCAATCTTCTGACTAAAGTACTGACAGCATTACTTTCTGGGTGCGTACCCCATTCCCATAGTGTTTGTTCGATTTGGTCGCGCGATAATACTTGCTTTGGGTGACGCATCAAATATTCCATAAACTGAAATTCACGGGTAGATAATTGCACCCGCGCTTCTCCCCTTTGCAAAACTAAACTATGAAGATGTAATTCCAAATCGCCCAGTTTAAGGGTATCACCCTGCCATAATGGCGATCGCCGCCCTAAAGCTCGAACTCTTGCTAATAATTCTATTACATCCACAGGTTTAACCAGGTAGTCATCTGCACCAGCATCTAAACCCGTAACTTTATCTTTGGTAGTATCTTTAGCTGTTAACATCAGTACTGGTGAAGTTTTACCGGTCTTGCGGTAATTATTACACAATGTAACACCACTAACATTAGGTAGCATCCAATCTAAAATTAATAGATCGTATTCTTTTTGAGCCAGTAATAGTTGGGCTGTTTCCCCATCTTCAACAGCATCAACAATATGTCCAACTCCCGATAAAGCTGCATGGAGTGGCTCTAACTGCCTGGGATCGTCTTCTACCAGTAGAATTATCATAGATATGATTGTTTGCTTGGATACTTGGTTGGGAATATTTCTCTAATTTTTAGAATAATGCTTCAATCTCGATGGTTACATTTAATGAAATATTTTCAATATTTCAGGTTAGGGTTTTGGTTGTCATTACCGCTATTAGGAATAGTTTTTTGGTTCTTTTGTGGTTGGATGACACAAGAACTTTTAATTAATTTATCTAATGAGGATATCAAGCCAGAAATATCTGTTGAGCCACAAAGTAAATCATACTTACAACAGTTCTCATCAATTGTGTTACAGGTCAATTCTGGGAAAGGTTTTTCCACGGTGACAGCAACAAAAGAAATCAGAGGTGAAAAAACTAGAGGTGTGAAAAAAATCGAATTTCAACTGTTTACTACTGACTTACAAGAAATAGAAGCAGAAATAGCTAAAGAATTAGAATTACCACGAAGAAAAGTCAGACAATTACTTGTGAATTGATTAAATTTGCCATTTTTTAAGAATTTATTAATTTTTTGATTCCCAATCCCTAATACCCAGTTCCTAACACCCATTAATAAATTTCTTCAATGTTTTACTGCATTTTGGTAAGTTAATAAATAATGAAGAAAATCGCAGTAAAGCACACAAGGTGTTATTTTGAGCAAGCAAAATCAGGGTATCTCTGCCCACGGTGGTCAGTTGGTTAATCGTGTTGCGACACCAGAACAAAAACAAGAGTTTGTTTCTAAAGCTGAATATTTACCGCGAGTTCAACTTGACGCGAGAGCGGTTTCCGACCTGGAAATGATTGCGATTGGTGGCTTTAGCCCTTTAACTGGTTTTATGAACCAAGCGGACTACGACCGAGTTGTAACTGAAATGCGATTGGCTGATGGTACTGTATGGTCAATTCCTATCACCCTGTCAGTTACGGAAGAAATAGCCGCACAACTCGAAGAAGGTAGCTACGTTCGCCTTGACGATCCTAGCGGTCGGTATATTGGGGTACTAAAACTAAGTGAAAAGTATCACTACGACAAAAAGCGAGAAGCAATTAATGTTTATGGTACCGACGAAGAAAAACATCCTGGTGTAAAGGTAGTTTACAATCAAGGTTCTGTAAATTTGGCAGGTGATGTGTGGCTATTGCAACGCGACCCCCATCCCCAGTTTCCTAAGTATCAAATCGATCCTGCCGAATCTCGGAAAATGTTTTTGGAAAAGGGTTGGAAAACCGTTGTTGGTTTCCAAACTCGCAATCCCATTCACCGTGCCCATGAGTATATCCAGAAATGCGCTCTAGAAACTGTTGATGGCTTATTTCTACATCCGTTGGTCGGAGCAACCAAATCAGATGATATTCCGGCTGATGTGCGGATGCGCTGCTACGAAATTTTATTAGAAGGATATTACCCCGCAAATCGAGTAATTTTGGCGATTAATCCTGCTGCAATGCGGTATGCTGGTCCTAGAGAAGCAATTTTCCACGCCTTAGTTCGGAAGAATTATGGTTGTACCCATTTCATTGTTGGGCGCGATCATGCTGGGGTGGGTGATTATTACGGCACTTATGATGCTCAACACATTTTTGATAAATTTTCTCCCGAAGAATTGGGGATCGTGCCAATGAAATTTGAGCATGCCTTCTTCTGCACGCGCACCAAACAGATGGCAACATCTAAGACCAGTCCTAGTACTCCAGAAGAGCGGATTCACCTCTCTGGAACCAAGGTACGAGAAATGTTGCGTCGCGGAGATTCACCACCAGCAGAGTTTTCCCGTCCGGAGGTAGCGGCAGAATTGGTTAGGGCGATGCAAGTAGCAATTAATGCTTAAATAAAAATCTGCTACAAAAACAGTATATTGTCTGGCTTTACACGACAGACTACAGCCCTTTAAGCTGATACCTGATAGATTGAGGGCACAGAAGCTGGATGATGAAGCGGCGCACGTTTTTGCAACGGTTTGGCTCTATACTTGCGGCGGTGGGGATAGCTGAAGCTGAATGGTTATCCTGGGGGAATCCCTACTATCAAGCTTTGGCACAACCCACATCGCGAAAGTTAGCTTTATTGGTTGGTATCAATCAATATCCAAACATTCCCCCACTAGGTGGTTGTCTAACAGATCTGGAATTACAAAAAGAACTTTTGATTCATCGATTTGGTTTCCAGCCGTCAGATATTTTATGTTTAAGTGATGAAGAAGCTACTAGGGATGGAATTGAGACAGCTTTTATCGAGCATCTCATAGATCAATCAAAAGCCGGTGATGCGGTTGTCTTTCACTTTAGTGGTTATGGCAGTCGCGTGAAACAAGGTGCATTGATTGGAACAACCGAAAATGCCCTAGTACCCGTCGATTATTCTTCGCAGGATGGAGAAACTGTTGATTATTTATTGGTAGATACGCTGTTTTTGTTATTGCGATCGCTACCAACAGAAAGCGCAATTGCAGTTTTGGATACAAGCTTTTATGCTCAGCAAGCCACCCTACCAAATGGTTTGCTGATTCGTGCGACTGAAACTTCACCACAAGCAGCATTAGCAGAATCAGAAGTTGATTTTCAAAAGCAACTCAGAAATCGAATTGTAACCAAAGATTCACTAGCACTAGTTGCAGCATCAACTCCCAAGCAATCAGCTAGAGAAATTTTATGTTCTGGATTTAGTGCTGGTTTATTTACCTACGCATTAACCCAATATTTATGGGAAACTGTTGAGCCGAAAGCTATTCAATTCAGTCTTTCCCATCTTGGTAGTACAATTGAGCGCATAGGTTCCCGGCAACAACCAGCAATATTGGACGGGCAAAAAAGTCAATTTAAAGAACGAATCAGGGATAACTTATTAGCAACAACCTCTACAGGTGCAGAAGGAGCAATTACATCAGTTGAAGAGGAAGGTAAAAACTGCGAGATATTTTTAGCCGGGATACCGCCACAAGTTCTTGAATGCTACGAAAATCATTCTCGGTTCAAGGTTATTAGCGATGAAGAAACCGATCTAGAATTAGTGTTGCGATCGCGCAGTGGTTTGAGAGGAAAAGCTCAAATTGCTAGTATGGATAACCGCCAAATTAACCCTTCCCTAGAAGTTGGGCAACTAATTCAAGAATCAGTCAGAATTGTATCTCGTAATATTGATTTAACCATTGCCCTAGATAATTCCTTAGAAAGAATTGAACGGGTAGATGCAACTAGTGCATTTTCGGCATTTGAGGATGTATCAACTGTAATTGCCAAAGAACAACCTGCTGACTATGTTTTTGGTAAATTACCAGCAGCATATAGTAGAGATTCATCTGGTGTATCCTCAATGACATCTCCTAGTCGCTATGGTTTCTTTTCTTTGGGAGGAAAACAAATTCCCAACACCATTGGTGAAGAAGGAGAAGTAGTAAAACTTGCAGTACAGCGTTTAGCACCGAAGTTAAAAAATTTGCTCGCAGCCAAACTGTGGCGACTTACAGATAATGAAGCCTCATCTTGTTTGCAAGTCAAAGCAAGTATGGAAATCAATAACGGTATATCACCCCGCATGGTAATGCAGCAAAAAACCGGGCGAAATTTAGAACCTCAAAAAAACTTGTCCAATCAAAGTGGTAATCGAGCTAGCAGTGAAGGTATTCCCACCGTACCCATCGGTTCTAGAATGCAATATCGCGTGCAAAATCAAGGTGAAATTCCCTTGTACTTGATTTTGCTTGGTTTAGATACCAGCAAAAACGCTGTTGCTCTTTATCCTTGGGATGAGATTGAGGAAGATGACGCTTCACAAACAAAGCCAGTACTTCGGGATATAAAGGTCGAGCCAGGAGAAACCCGCGTAATTCCCCAAAGTACTGCTGGATTTGAATGGGTAGCAAAAGGATTAGTTTCTTGGTGTGAAACCCAGCTAGTTTTTAGTACTTCTCCCTTCAGCAAAAGTCTTAAAGCCTTGGAAAATAGCAAGCATTCTGGAGCCAAACAAGAACGAGTATTAGCATTGTTAAACCCATTGGAAGTCGCAGAAGCAATGCTGCTCGATTTGCATAATGCGAGTAATGAAGGGGTGGAACCTAGTAGTAGTAATGTTGACTCTTACATACTCAACGTTAACAATTGGGCTGGTCTGAGCTTTGTTTACCAAGTAGTTTAACTAAAGAATCTAAAACATCCCCGGTTGATAAAACCGGGGTATAAGGCACGGATATTCTCAAATAGATGAGCAAAATTATTTATATATTTACTATTAAATTGTATTGAAAGTTATTTGTTTAGCTTTCTTTTCTTTTTTCCTCCTCCAAACAAATATTAAATTAATTTTTCAAATACTTGTGATTGCACTTCTCTAGTTGTGTCAGCACCCTGTCTATCTTCAATGTTCAATCCATTTACTTAGATAATTTTGAAATAACAGATTCTGAATTTTGAATTTTACTTCTCCCAGACGCAGTCTGTTTTGTTAGCAAAGGGTGTCCGTAGGACATCTTCTAACTTTTTACTTTTTACTTTTTACTTACGCATAGCGCCACATTTACTTTTTCTTATGAGAATTTGGATCTCGGTGCGGGGGTGTATCAGCATAAAGCTGTTGGCGTCCGTTATGAACAATTCGCAACATATCATCTAATTCTTGTTCGATATTTGCCAGCACATTATCCGCATAATTATCTGCACCCTGGGCAATTTCATCAGCTTCTGCGATCGCTTGACGTCGCATCTCATCAATTTCTTGCTGACAAATACGCCGTTTGCGATCAATTTCAGCAAGAGTTTCTTCCATCATTGCTTCACACTCTTGTTGTACCTGATGTTGAATTTTTTCTGCTTCTCGTTCTGCTTGTCTGATAATGTCGCTTTCATCCAAAATTTGGGCTCTTTTGGCTTGAGCAGCATCAACTATTTGTTGTCCGTATTCTTCAGCCTGTAACAGCACTTCTTCTTTTTGTTGAAGGATTGCTAATGCTTCTTGAAAAGCTGCTGGTAAAGAAACCCTGACAAAATCAAGTTGTTCGAGTAACTTCTCTTCATCGATTAAAGTGCGTTTTGTCAAAGGGATACGTGGACTTGCAAGAACAATTTCCTCTATACGATTGAGTTCTTGTTGAATATCTAAGTTTCCTTGTCGCTGAGAGTTGGGGTAAGACTCTCCTGGGGAAAACTCTTGTGGTGGGGGATTGTTTCCGTTTTGATTGTATTCGAAATCGAATTGTTGTGGCTGTAGCATTGGGAGACTTCTAGCGCAACGTGGGCTGGGACGAGATGATCTATAGAACCACCGAATCTTGCAATTTCTTTTACCACACTACTACTTAAAAAACTATACTCATTTGATGTGGCAAGAAAAACTGTTTCAATTTCTGTGGATAGAGTTTTATTAGTGTGCGCCATTTGGAGTTCAACTTCAAAATCTGAAATTGCTCGCAAACCCCGTAATAAAACTTGGGCATTTCGCATATGAGCATAATTTACAGTTAAACCTTCAAAAGCATCCACCTCTACATTATGGAGATGTGACACAGAAATACGGATTAGTTCTAGTCTTCGTTGCACTGAAAATAAAGGCGTTTTATTTGGATTTCGCAGTACGGCTACTATAACTTTTTCAAATAACTTCGACCCACGTTCAATAATATCAAGGTGTCCGAACGTAATTGGATCAAAACTTCCTGGGTAAACGGAAATCACGATTGTAGTGCCTCAACGTTGCTGAGGTGATTATATCGAACCTTACTTTGGATCCTACTTAACAGCTATTTTTATTTACACAAGATCGTATTTGTTACCGATTGCTCATTATTTATTACTTATTATTTATTACTTATTATTTATTACTTATTATTTATTACCCACTCACCGGCAAAGGGATGGCAAGAACATTTAAAGTAATAAATGCACTGATTAAGTTATAAATTCCTTAACTTGAAGTCCAAGTCCCATATCCCATCCAAAAATCACACTAAATTAGATAAAGATTATATGGTTATAGGTAATGAAAGTATGGTGATTGATTTTTCTACTTTGCTTCTTGGATTTCAATTTACATCGCCCGGACCAATTTTATTTGAAGTTGGACCTTTTACAGTTCGTTGGTATGGTTTATTAATAGCTACAGCAGTACTACTTGGTGTAATCCTGTCTCAGTATTTGGCAAAACGACGTAATTTTAACCCTGAATTACTAAGTGACTTAGTAATTTGGTTAGTAATTGCTGCTATTCCATCAGCCCGTCTATACTATGTTTTATTTCAATGGCAGGAGTATGCTGGTAATCCCGGCGATATAATTGCCATTTGGAGAGGAGGAATTGCTATCCATGGTGCAATCATTGGTGGTTTGATTGCTGCTGTAATCTTCACCAAACTGAAAAAAGTATCTTTCTGGCAAATGACAGATTTGGTGGCTCCTTCTTTGATATTGGGACAAGCCATTGGGCGCTGGGGTAACTTTTTTAACTCCGAAGCTTTTGGCGCTCCTACGGATTTACCTTGGAAACTTTATATCCCACCTGCAAATCGTCCTCCTGCACTTGCAAGCTTTGATTACTTCCATCCGACTTTTCTCTATGAATCTCTATGGAATGTAATGGTATTTGCTCTGCTAATAACTTTATTTTTTAAAGGTTTACCAGGTAAGCGCCAACTAAAAACTGGCACTATATTTCTGGTATATTTGGTTGCTTACAGTTTGGGACGCCTGTGGATTGAAGGACTGCGAACTGATAGCTTAATGTTGGGACCACTAAGAGTTGCTCAAATTATTAGTCTAGTAGAAATTCTTTTGGGCGTACTTGGCTTGGTTTGGCTTTATTACTTGAAGCGTCCTTTACCAGATGTTGTCTCCACATCCACACTCATGAATGAAGATAAAGAAGTAGAACGGATGGGTCGTTGACGTAAACATATTATGAGAGCAAAGGATTTAAGAAACAATTGAAATTCTCAATTTTCTTAATGAATTCTCTCAGTTACTTCCCTTAGATATAAAAAATGCCCCAGAGTGTTCTCTAGGGCTTAACCAGGGTGCATCTACCATATCTCTCTTCTAGATATAAATCTCTCATCCGGAAAGTTCTAGAATAAAATTCCAAAAAAAATTTTTCACAGGACTACCGTACTTCAGTATAAAAGTAAAAATACTAATAATGAACGCAATAAAAGTTACTAAAGCAACATTAAAAGCAGGAGTATATATTATTGGGGCTGGACCTGGAGACCCAGATTTATTAACGATAAAAGCACAAAAAATCTTATCTCAAGCCGATGTAATTTTATTTGCAGATTCCCTAGTACCTAAAGAAATATTAAGTTGTTGCAAAAAAAATGCTGAATTAATTCGCACAGCAAATAAAACCTTAGAAGAGATTGTGCCCCTAATGGTAGAAAAAGTAGGACAGGACAAAATTGTAGTTCGTCTTCATTCCGGCGATCCCAGTCTATATAGTGCCATTCACGAGCAAATACAATTCTTAATAGAAGCAAATATACCCTTTGAAGTGATACCAGGTATCAGCGCCTTTCAAGCTGCTGCAGCTAAATTAAATATTGAATTGACAGTACCCCAATTAGTTCAAACTATAATCTTGACGCGAATTAGCGGTCGGACTCAGGTACCTCCAACCGAAGAATTAGCAACCCTTGCTGCTCATCAAGCCAGTTTATGTTTATACTTGAGTGCTCGTCATGTAGAAGAAGCGCAAGCCAAACTTTTGGAACATTACTCCAGCGATACTTCAATTGCTGTTTGTTATCGTTTGGGCTGGAATGATGAAAATATTTGGGTCGTACCCTTGAACAAAATGGCGGAATGTACCCGAGAAAATAATTTGATTCGCACCACACTTTATATTATTAGTCCTGCGCTTTCAGCTACAAGTGCGCGTTCGCGTCTTTATAACCCAGAACACGATCATTTATTTCGTCCGAACAAATTTAAGGTTAGGAGGCAACAGGGAACAGAGAACAGGGAACAGGAAATAAAAAAATCTTGATCTTAAAGCTACAGACAAATATTTACCCCAAGGGTAGAAAGTTTAGCGTCCGCTGTTCTGTAAACTTAACTATGTAGAATTTCTCAAGCAGATACACCGATGTTAGACGAACAAGCGAAGAAAACCATGCTGCGGAAAATTCCCCATGGTCTATATATTTGTGGTGTCAAAGATGGAGAAGAAATGAATGGCTTTACTGCTAGTTGGGTAATGCAAGCGTCATTTCAACCACCTTTGATTGTCAATTGTGTTAAGCAAGACTCCATCTCTCACCAAATGATAGAAAAAAGTGGAGTTTTCGCTCTCAGCTTTTTAGAAGATGGACAAAAAGAGATGGCGCAAAAATTCTTCAAGCCCATGCGTCGTGTTGGTAATAAATTTGAAGATGTGGAGTTTTACACTGGTGAAACCGGCTGTCCAATTATTTCTGATTCTTTGGGATATGTCGAATGTCAAATTGTTGGTAAAGTAGACAAAGGGGACCACACGGTATATGTTGGCGAAGTTATCGCTTCTGGGATCCATCGTGAAGGTAAACAGCTGCTATTAGAGACTACTGGTTGGAATTACGGTGGATAAGTCAGTTGTCAGTTAACAGTTAACAGTTAACAATTGAAATATTTTAGTTTTGAGTTAAGTGCTCTTAACCTTCTTCCATCACTCTGATGAGATAATAATCTTGGACAGATCTCAAACCCAGATACTGTCGGAGATTTGGACCGTAATATTTCACACAGGGCTAAAACATTTATTTTTTCGTAAACCCTTTTGCTGTAAGGATTTCAAAATATACTCTGGTAAGAGTGATGGAAGAGGTTAGGGAGTTCTGAGAAATAAATTATCCCTATTTGATAATGATAATCATTCTAGTTAGAGGAGAAATTGGTCGTCCTGGGTAAACCGTTTCTCTTTCAAAAACGCCCGCGAGAACTTCTGTCCCTTACAGTTTTTTTGACAAATATGTTATGTACAAATGGGTACAGTTATTAAAACTAATATCACTAACATCAATTGTTGACTTAATAAAAATATTCTAGTTATTAAAAAATTAGCGCCAAATCCCACCAGAGAAGAGAATAAGTAAATAAATTAAACATACAGACAATTGAGCGCAAATATTTAACTTTACGATCAAAAACTAAGCGCTTAGCAAGGAAGAGTATTTGTTTTTCCTTCATCTATTCAAATGCATGGTTTGGTAATTGACTTGTTTATTAACAGAGATAAATTCTAAGTAGATATATAGCTATTTCAATTTATCAAAAATGTTACCTAATTTGACTTATAAATTTAGGTATTTAACGGGTCTTTACCGTGATTTCTGGTGTGAGTACCAGTGAAGCTAAAAGTAAGTGTTATCATACCCGCAGCTAATAGTTAGTTAAAAGAAATATTAGAATAGAGACTTTATTAATGAATGAGGAACGTCTATCAACCGGAATTACTGGTTTTGATGAAATTCTTTGTGGGGGGTTAATTCCCAAACAGGCTTATTTAGTGCGGGGTGGTCCGGGTTGTGGCAAAACTATATTGGGATTACATTTTCTTTTAACAGGTTCTGTTAACAATGAGGAGAGTCTTTTCATTACCTTAGGAGAATCAGCAGGGCAAATCAAACATAATGCTAGTCGTATAGGTTTCGATACTCAAACTATATCTTTTCTGGACTTGAGTCCCGAGTCGAAATTTTTTCAGGAAAACCAGACCTATGATATTTTCTCTCCTGCTGAAGTGGAAAGAGAATCTACAACTCAAAGAATTATTGAATGTGTAGAAAAACTTCAGCCTAAGCGTGTTTTTCTTGATGCTGTAACTCAATTTCGCTATCTATCTACGGATGAATTTTTGTTTCGCAAACAAGTGCTCTCATTCATTCGCTTTTTATTAGATCGAGGTGCAACATTAATTTTTGCTTCCGAAAGTAGTCCCAACGCACCTGATGAAGATTTACAGTTTATTAGTGACGGTGTAATTCATTTATCAAATGCACCTCAAGGTCGGACAATTGGGGTTACTAAGTTTCGTGGTTCTGGTTTTATTCCCGGATTTCATTCACTCACTATCAGTACTCAGGGAATGCAGATTTTTCCCAAACTACGACCGGAAGTCCATGAAAAGAAATTTACCATGGAAACAATTTCTTCAGGAATTCCAGATTTAGACGAATTGCTTCACGGTGGAATTGAAAGGGGAACGGTAACTATTCTAACTGGTCCAACTGGTGTCGGTAAAACTACAGTTGGAATCCAATTTATGAAAGAAGCTGCTGGACGGGGAGAACGCTCTGTTGTTTATACCTTTGAAGAAAAAGAAGACACTTTATTAACTCGTTGCGAACAAGTTAATATTCCCGTTCATCACATGGTTGAAAATGGGAACTTATTAGTTGTACCGGTAGAACCGTTACATCTAACACCCGATGAATTTGCAAATAAAGTGCGTAACGAAGTAGAAACACAAGCGACTCGGATTGTCATGATTGATAGTGTCGCTGGCTATAAAATTGCGATGCGTGGTGCAGATTTGGTTGCTCACCTACACAGTTTGTGTAAATATCTGCAAAATATGGGAGTTACTGTTATCCTGGTGAACGAAATGGAACATATAACCGGTAACTTTCGAGCAACCGATATTGGTATCAGTTACATTGCAGATAATATCATTTTCCTGCGCTATTTAGAAATTCAAGGGACAATGCGTAAAGCGATAGGTGTATTGAAAAAGCGGGTTTCTGATTTTGAAAAAACTTTACGAGAAATAGAAATTACTCGCTTTGGGATCAAGGTAGGTAAACCTCTGACTGGACTCCGTAAAATTCTTAGTGGTACTCCGGAATGGGACGATAGTTACCAAGGGAAAAATGAGCGATAAACCCCTAATCTTAACCGTAGATCGCAACCGCCGGAATTTAGAGTTGCTGAAAAATTTTCTTATTAAACAAGGTTATGAAGTTATCAGCGCAAGCAATTTAGATGAATTAGATCGAGTTTTAAGCGAATCAAATAACATAAATTTGGTATTACTTGATGTTAGTGGCTTTGACCAAAATATTTGGATCAGGTGCGAACAATTAAAAAATCAGGCTATTCCCTTCTTAATAATCTCAGCTAAATCTAAATATATTACAGCTATTGAATCAGAAAGTTTAGCTCGAGGTGCATCAAGCATATTAGTCAAACCGTTAGTTATCAAACAGCTGCTAAATTTAATTAGAAGCCTTTTGAGAGATTAACCATGGCTAAAGTATTACTGCTTTTGAAGCAAAAAGAAAATCGTCGGCTTCTGCAACAATCTTTAGAATCTCGTAATAAAGTGCTTGTTGTTGAATCGGAAAATGAATTATTAGACTCCAACTTATCTTTTGACCTTTGTATTTTAGATTTAAGAGCACTGATTAAAGTTGGTAATTGGATAAAGAAAGTTAAAAAAAATCAAAATCAACTATTTATCCCATTTTTGTTAATAACTTCTCCACAAAATGTAGGGATGGGAAAGCTTTATCTATGGAGCGTAATTGATGAAATCATTACCACCCCCATTGAGAAAGTAGAATTAACCGCTCGAGTAGAGATGCTATTACAAAGAAGGTTATTATCTTTAGAGCTTAAACGTAAGAACGAAAATCTACAACAACTTAACGAACTTAAAACCCGGTTTATTTCGATGGCTTCCCATGAACTGCGCAATCCAGTCCATGTCATATTAGCTTATAGTAAGATACTTTATAAAAATAGTAACCTTCCAAAAACAAAAAAAGATGATTATTTTGAACGCATGAAATCATCTGCTAGTAAGATTACTGAGACTCTAGACGATATTCTAACTTTAAGTAAAGGTGAGTTACTAGACCAAAATTTTAATCCCATGCCTATAGATTTAGAAAAATTTTGCCATCAATTAATCTTAGAAATCGAAGTAGGTGCAGGGTATAAAAATCAGATTAGCTTTGTGACAAAAGGAAAAGCTAATAACAGTTACTTAGATAAAAAATTATTATCTCATATCCTGATTAATTTGCTAACTAACGCTATGAAATATTCTTCTCAAGGCAGCACCATTGATTTCAACTTAATTTATCACAAAGAACAAGTCGAATTTCAAATTAAAGATAAAGGTATTGGAATTCCTCTAAAAGACCAAAAGCGACTATTTGAATCATTTCATCGTGCGAGTAATGTAGGAAGAATTCCCGGTAATGGTTTAGGGTTAGTAATTGTTAAACAATCAGTAGATTTACATGAGGGTAAAATTTCAGTTAATTCTGAGGAGGGTGTAGGAACTACTTTTACTGTTAAATTACCCTCTGTTGCCCAAATAATACATTCTGATAAGATTGCAGATTAAAGTTTTGTTGGGGTGTCAGGAGCAATTTCAACCCCTGATGGCTCGTTAATATTTTGTTATGTAGAATGTGTTAGGCGTAATCAGTAACGCACCACCATGATATTTTTGACAAAAATAAATAATATATAAAATCAGCGATCGCGCACCGTAATATAAATAAATCAAATTAAATAGTTTATTTTTTGGGATTATCCGATCTTATGCCCTTAATTAAAGTTCAAACATCCGTACCTACTCCAGAACAAGCTAGTGTAGAAACTATGCTCAAAGGTCTTTCGGGAAAACTAGCCCAACATCTTGGTAAACCCGAATCCTATATCATGACAGCATTTGAAGCTGAAACACCAATGACATTTGCTGGAACAACAGATCCAGTTTGTTACATCGAAATCAAAAGTGTAGGTACGATGAAACCCGATTTAACAAAAGCAATGAGTCAAGATTTCTGCCAAGAAATTAACCAAACTTTGGGGATTCCATTAAATCGGATTTACATTGAATTTGCTGACTCTAAAGGTTATATGTGGGGTTGGAATGGTAGAACTTTTGGTTAATTTAGCCAGCGATCGGTCTTAGCATAAAGTCATCTGGGAAATCATAATTTTTCACTTAAAATTACCTTATGCTTGACCTCACTAAACTAACGCGACAGATGCAAGGTTTGAGTCAACATCTGACTCAAGAAGCTACCGCAAGTCGCCAACGCTTAGAAAACGCCCAAAAATATTTTCAAGAAGCCTGCAAATCACAACAAAAATTTGTCAAGGTACAGGAAAAATGGCGCGATCGCATTTTATTTGCAAATGCAACGCCCGTTGAACCCCTACATACTTGTATAGATATCCCAGTACCGCCGAAAATTCATACTGTTGTCGCAACTGATGGTTCTCAAATTGCTCCAAACCATCATGAAATAGCTTATTGTTATCTACTTAATATTGGCAGGGTAGTCTTACATTACGGGCAAAATCGACATCCCCTCCTTGATAGTTTGCCAGAAATATTTTACCGTCCAGAAGATTTATATGTTTCTCGACAGTGGGGGATTAAAACTGAAGAATGGATGAGTTATCGTCGTACAGCGAGCGAAGCTGTAGTACTGAGTGAGTTAGCAAAAAATGTTAAAGCGACTTTGACTGACGATATTCCAGCTTTAGCAATGGTAGATGGTTCTCTAATTTATTGGTTTTTAGATCAACTACCCTTTGATGCTAGGGAGCAGATTTTACCCCCAATCCTTGAAGCATGGGAAGAATTGCGCGAAGCTAAAATTCCCCTGATGGGATATTTGAGTGCATCTCGCAGTATTGAAGGAATGAACTTCTTACGTTTGTTGGCTTGTCCCCATAATACTCCTGACTGCGTAAGCTTTTGTCCTAACCAAATGGAAAAGTTACCCTGTAAAGCCTTTGAAACTTTGCGGGACACAACTTTATGGTCAACTCAACTCAAACCAGGACAGCGTAGTCCATTATGGCGCAGTAATAGCCGCATATTAGATTTATACGATGAACAAAGAATCTACTTTTGTTACGTCCATGTGGGTGCGGAAATTGCGCGTATCGAAGTACCTGCATGGGTAGCTGAAAATACTGCTATGTTCGATCTGGCTTTAGGATTAATGTTGGCACAAGTTCAGAAAGGATACGGTTATCCAGTTGCGATCGCAGAAGCCCACAACCAAGCAGTAGTAAGAGGTGGCGATCGAAGTAGATTTTTTGCGTTACTAGAAAGACAAATGATTAAAGCTGGCTTAAGGAATGTAGGAACTTCCTATAAGGAAGCAAGGAAACGTGGCAGTATTGCTTAGTATTACTTAGAGTTCCTAAAATATTTATTTTGAGTTGATTTCTCAATTTCGATCGTATCTGTTATTTCTCATTGCTTATTTGGAATTAAATAATCTTTTTCATGGTCCGGTTGTTGTTTTATGCACTCGGACCTATTTGTATTTTGTTTAATTTTCTACTTTTTTAATTTTTTACAGGTGTAAATATCAGTAATAAAGATAAAATGTTACCTTGTTTGTACTTTTACGAGATTAATCATAAAAGTAAAAATTAGATCGCTTACAGTTCGAGTGTTGATAATTGAAGCACTCACAATTAAATCTCTTGAAACTCACTCACACTATTGGTTTGTCCAGATACTTACCAGAATTTCCAAAAGATCAATATACTCGGTGCTATGCGAACAAGCAAAGAACTACAGCAAATCTTTGTCCACAACTATCTCCGTAAACGAGTAGCTTTAATTTTGATGACAGGATTTACACTTTTGGGAAGTGGCTGTAGGGTTGGAACATTTAGCAAAAATCATTTTGCGATGTATTCTTCTAGTCCTGATGAAGACAGTCAAAACCAGAAAAGACTAGAAAGTTTAAAAATAGGGGTATTACCAAATTACAGTCCTACCAAACAAAAAGGTATGACTCAGGCTTTGGATCGTTACTTGGAGAAAACCCTGGGATTAAAAGTTGATTTCCGGATCGCTTCTGAATATCAAAATATTATTGACTGGTTAGTAAAAGAAGAAATAGATATTGCTTATCTTGGAGCCACTTCTTATCTGGAAGCATTGGAAAGGGGAGCTCGAGTTAAGCCTCTAGTTGCACCAATTGACAAATATAGCGGGCGTCCCTGGTTTAAATCGGTAATCTTTGTCAAGGCTGATAGCTCTGTTCAAAGTTTGTCAGACCTCAAAGGTAAGAGAGTTGCTTTTGTCGATAAATTCTCCACCTCTGGTTATTTAGTTCCAGCGATCGCTTTTCAGCAAATACGCATAACTCCCAAGTATGACTTTGCTCAAACAATTTACGCAGGAACCCATTACAAAAGTATCAAGGCTCTTCAAGAAGGAAAAGTAGATGCAGCAGCCACTAATATTCCGTTTTATATGAAGTTAAAAAAACTTGGTAAGCTCAATCCACGTGAATTTCGAGCTATCTGGGAGTCTGATTATATTTCTCAAGTACCTATAGTTGTTTGTCAGAAGTTACCAGAAGAGTTAGTTGAGAACTTGAAACTAGCTTTTTTACAAGCACCAAGGTCAATTAGTCGCGGGAGTAGCACACGAAATAAACAACCCAGTTAACTTTATTTATGGCAACATCACACATGCGACTCAATACACCAAAGACATATTAGAACTAGTACAACTCTATAAACGAGAATTTTCTCACCCTGGGGTAGTAATTCAACAAAAGACCGAAGAGATAGATTTAGATTTTATCTTTCAAGATTTTCCTAAAATCCTGAATTCAATGGAAATGGGAGCCGAACGCATTCGTCAAATAGTTTTAAGCTTGCGTAACTTTTCTCGCTTGGACGAGTCAGAAATGAAAGCAGTTGACATCCATGATGGTTTAGAAAGTACTCTGCTAATTTTGCAAAATCGACTCAAGTCACGTCCAGAATATCCAGAAATTCAAATTATTAAACAGTACGGTCACATACCCCCAGTTGAGTGTTATCCCGGACAGTTAAATCAGGTATTTATGAATATTATGGTGAATGCAATTGATGCTTTAGAAGATGTATTTATCAAACATAATAAAGAAAAACAGTTCGAGCCAGGACTAATAAAAATTCATACCAAAGTTATTCAAAACAACCGAGTTGCGATCGCGATAGTGGACAACGGTCCCGGAGTTGCAGAGGAAGTCAAGCGGAAATTATTCGATCCATTTTTTACAACTAAGTCGGTTGGTAAAGGTACTGGACTTGGTTTATCGATCAGCTATCAAATCATTGTGGAAAAACATGCAGGTTCGCTAAAGTGTCAGTCTGAGTTGGGAAAGGGAACGCAGTTTTTAATTGAAATTCCTTTACAACAAAAACAGCTACAGGAATATTCTCGGGAGGTGACGGTAATAGGTAATAGGTAATGGGTAATAGGTAATAGGTAATGGGTAATAGGTAAT
>JGI1201J43222_100228_pt1 | contig 16948 bp, 10 predicted proteins | sample MastesBC008_FD_43222 | JGI IMG/M metagenome (IMG submission 43222) | reverse complement strand
GTTCCTAGCTCTTAATTTAGTTCCTAGCTCTTAATTTAGTTCCTAGCTCTTAATTTAGTTCCTAGCTCTTAATTTAGTTCCTAGCTCTTAATTTATAAATCTACGTCTTAGATAAAAAGTATCCGGCAAAACATAAAAACCAGGCTGCACAATTCAAATTAAATGTCACCATTAGGTATAGCAACAAGTTCTTCTACTATTAACTCTACCTCATCAAATAACCGAGGTACACTTTGGCTGTTACTAGTGGGAGTAAATAACTATCAGGATGAGCAACTACCCAACCTTAATTACCCAGCAATAGATTGTCAGGGTTTAGCAAATTCCCTTACAAATCTTACAGGAGAATTTAATCATAAAGAGATAAAGATTTATCACGATTTAGCACCCCACGGTCCTTGTTTAGAAAATGTGCGTAAGTCAATCAAAATCATTTCTCAACAAGCTAAATCAACAGATACCGTTCTATTTTACTTTTCAGGACATGGTGTAGTAGAATCCTCAACTCAACAAGCATTTTTATGTTTGTCACAAACCCAAAAATCAAACCTAGTAGATACGGCTTTTGGCATAAAAGAACTTTTACATTTATTAGCAAATTGTGCAGCTCAAAATCAATTAGTGTGGCTTGATGCTTGTCATAGTGGTGGAATGACACTGAGGGGAGCAACAACTGAAACCCTAATTAATCCCACACGAACACTAGTAGAGGTATTACAACAACAAGCCGCTCGTAGTAAAGGATTTTATGCATTACTTTCCTGCGATACAAATCAACAATCTTGGGAATTTAGTGAATTAGGTCATGGAGTATTCACTTACTACTTAATGCAAGGTTTGCAGGGTGAAGCTGCTGATTCCCAGGGTCTGATTTGTGCAGATAGTTTGTATCGATATGTATACCACAAAACGCTGCAATATATAGATAAGAAAAATCAACAATTACGATTGATCAATCAACAGAAAAAAAGTAAAGGTGAAACTCATTTATTTCATGAATATACCCTACAAACACCAAAGCGAATCGTAGAAGGAGTTGGGGAACTAGTTTTTGGAAAAAGTCAAAGTAAACTTATTGAAAATGTCTCTCGACGTATTGCTTTAGTTATTGAAGGAATCTCAGCTTCCCAGACAGCTTTGGATATTAGTAAGTTAATTGGGAAGAAAGGGGAATTTGAGGTTGAATATCTCCAAGCAGCGAAAACCTCTCCAGCGGAAATTCGAAGCGCAATTAAGCGTCATTTGCAAGCACCACAAACAGATACAACTTTGCTGTATCTCCAGGGGAAAATTGAGAAAAATGAAGCTGGGGGATGTCTGCTGTTAGGAGAAAAGATTCGTCTTGAGTGTTCCTGGTTAAAGCAAATCTTGCGCGATTGTCATAGTAAGCAGATTGTAATTCTGGATTGTTTAAAAACCCATGTAGATACTTTGCAGAGGCTTAACGCCGACGCCGCAGGCTCTGCAACGTCTCTAAAAAAGATATATGATGGCGCGTCTGTGCAAAATATTCATGATGGAACGTCTGTACAGAATTTGCGTGGATGTCTGCAGGAATGGGTTGAAATTTTACAGATGGATTCCCAGCAAGGACAGTGTTTAATTGGTTATGTTTCTCCGGTTTCAGAACCAGAACGCTTTGCTCGAAGCGTAGTCAAAACTTTAACAAATACCTTACCCACAGGTTTATCTGCTGCTGGAGCGATCGCAAAACTGCAATTAGAACTAGCGGGTAGTGAAAATCCTCTACAAGTATGGCTTACAGGAACCCAAGGAATTATTGAATTTATTCCTGCAACTAGTGATGGAAATAAAAATAAAACCCCATCTGCTTTAGATTTAGGATTTTGTCCTTATATGGGGTTAAATGCTTTCTCCGAACTCGACCATCAATATTTTTATGGTAGAGAAGCTTTAACTCAACAATTAATTAATCAAATTAACAGATCTGCCTTTCTGGGGGTGGTGGGTGCATCTGGAAGCGGAAAATCTTCAGTTGTCAGAGCAGGTTTAATTCCTGCATTGCAACAAGGAAAACAAATACCCAATAGCGAGCAATGGTTAATTAAATATTTGCGTCCTGGTGTAAACCCTTTAACAGCTTTAGCACAAGCATTTGCAGGATTCGTATTGGAGCGCGAGCTTAAATCTCAATCCCCCAATCTTCTGCTGGAAGGAATGCAGTATCTCGGGGTAGAAGGATTTGTTTATTGGTTGCGTAATCGACCCGAACCAATGGTAGTTTTGGTGATAGACCAATTTGAAGAATTATTTTCTCTAGCTGCACCTACAGAAACAGAACAGTTTTTAAATTTATTACTAGGAGCGATTGAATATGCTAGCGATCGCTTCAAATTAGTTATTACTTTACGAGCAGACTTTATTACTTCCTGTTTGGAAAATTCAGTATTAGCAGAATTATTACAGAATTCCAGTGTATTAGTTCCCCCCAACCTAACAGAAGAAGATTATCGTCGCGTAATTACTCAACCAGCGCAACAGGTAGGTTTAAACATTGAACCGGAACTTGTAGAAGTTTTGTTGCGGGAATTGGATCGCTCTGCAGGTGATTTACCTCTGTTAGAATTCGTTTTGGAACAACTATGGCAAAATCGAGTTAACGGAAAATTAACTTTACAAGCTTATCAAAAAAAACTCGGCGGAATTCAAGGAGCATTAGAACGTTCCTGTCAAGGAGTTTACGATAGATTAGAACCCCAAGCCAAGGAATGCGCTCAATGGATTTTTCTTTCCCTCACCCAATTAGGTGAAGGTACAGAAGATACTCGCAGAAGGGTTTTCAAATCAGAATTAATAGTTGAAAAATATCCCGCAGCATTAGTAGAAACAACTTTAAAAGCATTAACAGATGCCAAATTAATCGTTGTAAATTTAGAAGAAGACCAAAATACCCTTGGTGCGAGTCGAGGAAGTAATTTAGAAGCGCAAAATATTAAACAAAATAATATTAAACAAAATAATAAAGGAACACACCATAATTTAAATGTAGAGACGTTCCATGGAACGTCTCTACGGGATATGAAACAGGAAATAACCGTAGAAGTAGCCCATGAAATTTTAATACGTCACTGGTCAACCTTGCGATGGTGGTTAGAAGAAAACCGCAGTAGATTGCGATCGCAACGTCAAATCGAACAAGCAGCCCATCTGTGGAAAGATAATAACAAACAAGATGATTTTTTGTTACAGGGAGTGCGATTAGCAGAAGCAGAAGATATTTATATTAAGTACACCTCAGAATTATCCCTTGATGTCCAAAGATTTATCGAAGCTTGTTTAGAAGAAAGAAAACGACTACAGCAGCAAGCAAAAAACAGACTAAAAAAAGCCCGCAGGGTTGCGATCGGAATGACAATATTGGGGATAACAGCTTGTGGTTTTGCTGGTTTAACTTATTGGACGAGTAGAAAAGCTCAGTTACGAGAAGTTGAAGCTTTAAATTTTTCTTCCCAGGCAAATTTAATGTCGAATCAGCAATTAGAAGCATTAATTACTAGCGTTAAAGCTGGAGAACGGCTGAAAAAAATAATTGCTGTACCAAAAAATATCCGGACAAAAACAGAAAATACACTACAACAAGCTTTATCAATTCAAGAACGTAATCGCTTTGAGGGACACACTGATACAATTACCAATGTTACCTATAGTCCTGACAATCAGATAATTGCTTCAGCTAGTGACGATGGAACAGTCAAGCTTTGGAGTGCCGATGGTGGATTGTTAAAAACTTTAGAAGGACACGAAGACGCTGTTAACAGTGTTAGTTTTAGCCCTGATGGTAAGACGATCGCAACTGCTAGTTTTGATAAAACTGTCAAATTGTGGAGAACTAGCGACGGAAAAAATATCAGGACTTTGAAAGGACATTCAGCTGAAGTCTGGAGTTTAGTGTGGTTTCCGACAGGTGATAAAATTGCTTCATCTGGAGCGGGACAAGATCCAACAATTAGAATTTGGCGAGTGAGTGACGGTAGCTTATTAGATATTCTTAAAGGACATGATAATAGAATCAATAGCCTAGCTTTAAGTGCCGATGGTAAAATCCTGGCTTCAGCAAGTAAAGATAAAACTATCAAACTTTGGCAAATTAGTGATGCTAGCTTGCTTAGAAGCCTTGAGCATAAAGCTGAAGTTTACAGTGTAGCTTTTAGTCCGAAAAATCAGGTTCTAGCTTCAGGAAGCGCGGACAAAACCATTAAGTTATGGGGTGAAGATGGGACTTTACTCGAAACAACTTCCGGAGCACATAGGGCTGCAGTCTTAAGTGTAAAATTTAGCGTTGATGGTAAAACTTTAGCTTCAAGCAGCATTGATGGCACAATTAAACTTTGGAATCCCGAGAATGGAAATTTAAGTTTAGTAGAAACCTTCAAAGGACACAATAATGGCGTCTACAGCGTAGCTTTAAATCGAGACAATCAAACTTTAGTCTCTGCAGGTGCAGATAAAACTTTAAGGATTTGGCATCGCCAGAATAATCTGCTAAAAACTTTACGAGGACATGGTGGTGCGATCTACAGTGTAAAATTTCATCCTCAAGGAAATCTCATAGCTTCTGCAGGTGAAGATAATGATATCAAGGTTTGGAATTTACCAAAGGGAAATCTGCACAAAACTTTACCAGGTTATAGTAATTCTTCGAGATTTGGTCATTTTTTTGGCGTTTATACTATGAGTTTTAGTCCAGATGGTGAGGTTTTAGCATCTGCTGGTGGTGACAAAACTGTGAAACTTTGGCAAACTCGCGAAGGTTATGGAATAAAGAACCTGGAAGGACACAGACATCAAGTTAATAGTCTGAGTTTTAGCCCAGATGGTAAGATTTTTGCTTCAGCTAGTGCTGATAAAACTGTAAAAATTTGGAATACGGACAAACTATCTTTACTTGACATCATTAAAAGACATGAAGATGAAGTTTTGGGAATAACTTTCAGTCCCAATCGTAATATCTTTGCAACAGCGAGCAGAGATAAGACCATTAAAATTTGGCAGATAAATGTTCCTACAATAGGTCTTCAAGAAGAAAAATTACCTCAAAAATTAGAAGTGGTATTACTCAGAACTCTCAAAGGACATAAAAGTGCAGTTAATGCAGTAAGCTTCAGTCCTGACGGTAAAATTCTTGCATCTGCAAGCTTGGATCAAACTATCAAACTTTGGGAAGTGGAGAAAGGTAGTTTATTGGAAACCTTGAGGGGACATACAAATTCAATTTTTAGTGTAACTTTTAGTCCTGACAGTAAATTGATTGCTTCAGCAAGTAACGATCGCACTATAGGAATATGGAATCCCCAGGGTAGAAAACTTAAAACCATTACGGGACATGAAATTTCCATATATGACGTAAGTTTTAGTCCTGACAGTAAAACTATTGCTTCTAGCGGTTCCAATGGTGAGGTTAGAATTTGGAGTTTAGACAGCAAACAACTGCAAACTTTAGATTTAGATCGTCTTTTAGTTCGCAGTTGCGGTTTGCTGAAGAATTATCTAAAGACTAACTCTGAATTAAAAGATGAAAAAGGTGTTTGTTCTGATATTCCTAAAGTAAAGAAATAATGAGTAATGATAAATCAAAATTCTTTAAAATTGAATCTAAGTGCTCGTGAAGCTTGAATTAGTTAACATTCCTCATTACTTGTGAATTCGCACCATTCTCGGTTTTTTATGGGTTTGGAGGGTTGGATGGTGGTTCAGATGGTTTACGTTGACCTTTAAATCCTAATTGTTGAATTTCAGATTGTAAATCTTTGTGGTTTGTGTTTTTATTTTTGTTTGTGTTTGAGTTTGTCATTGTTTTTCCCTAATCCTTGCAATAAATGTTTGAAAAATTTAATCTTTGACGAACTGATCGAATGCCGACTCCATGTCTGCAATCCGATTAATAAGTAAAAAATAATAGATAGATAAAACTAAGGTAAATACTTGTTTGTATATACTCAGTAACTACTGATGTATAACTGTGAAGTAACCTTTCATTAGCTCTATAGGTGTAGTTCTACTTTTTTATGCAGCGGTGCATTTTTTGTAGGATATTTTATACTTCAGGGTCGGGAAACCGTATTTCTGAAAATTATCCATACTTACTATTTTTTTGGCACAAATAACTCTTTACTGGTTTTCAAATCCATATGGAGCAAGACTTTCAGTAAAAATAGCAAATAGTAAATTATCGAAACACATAACTTTAAAATGTTGTAATGCAAAATTATTCTTCAGACTTTGATGACAAAAGAATATATTCATTAGTTCCGAAATTTCAATATGTAATCATCAAATTTATCCAGGTGTGACAATTTTAAATTCGTCCACATCTATGCGAATAAATATGTCAATCAAATAGCGATATTTTTTATAGTCAAGTGTGACAACTTAAAACCTGTCTTTTTTATCCGTAAAAACACCATACAAAGATGAAAATACGAAATAAAGGTAGTTAGGCTCAGACGCCATATCCAAACGCATTTTGCTATGCTTTGTGGATACCTATTCCTTTTGGTAGATAATACAGCAAAATAACATACTTTATTGGAGAAAATCGTTATATCTACAAAGGACTCGTAGTCCGTAAATTAATAAATATAAGACGGTGCGTTACAGACTTACGTCCCAACACACCCTACGATTACATCTTTAATTGATTGGAACTTATTACCAATTTTATGTGAAAATTATCGTTCATTTATGAAGTAAAATGTCACCACTCGGTATTGCAACCAGTTCTTCGACTCACACCTCGCGCACAGACCAAGGTAAACTTTGGATACTGTTGGTGGGAGTAAATGCATACCAGGATGAGAAATTACCAAAACTAAGTTATTCCGCAGTTGATTGTCAGGGTTTAGCTGAAGCCTTAGCTGCTACTGAAGGTAGATTTACAGCCAAGGAAGTTAATATCTATCACGATTCCGCTCCGGAGAAACCTACTCTCGGTAATACAGTTGCTTGTCTGGAAAAAATTACCGCCTTAGTTCAACCCCAGGATACCATCCTATTCTATTTTTCCGGCCATGGAATTCTTGACCTGGAAACAAATCAAGCAATTTTATGTTTGACAGATACTAAAAAAGATAATTTATTAACAACGGGTTTACCCTTAGAAAAATTATTACAATCATTAACTAGTAGTGCGGCTCATCAGCAGTTAGTCTGGTTAGATGCTTGTCATAGCGGTAGCATCAACTTGATATCCCAATCGAATCCCACACCGCAGTTTATCCAAGTATTACGACGACGTGCAGAAAAAAGTAAAGGTTTTTATGCTTTACTTTCCTGCGATCGCGGACAACAGTCTTGGGAATTTCCCGAGTTAGGACATGGTGTCTTTACATATTATTTAATTCGAGGATTGCAAGGGGAAGCTGCAGATATTCAAGGAGCAATTGATATTGATACACTTTATCGATATGTTTATCATCGAACATTACAATATATTGATAAAACAAATCAATTTCTACGGCTGATTAATCAACAAAAAAGAGGAAAAGGTGAAACCGAACTATTTTCGGAATATTCCTTACAAACTCCCAAAAGAATAGTTGAAGGTGTGGGAGAGTTAATTCTTGGTTACAAACAATCAGAAGTAAAAAAAAATCGTCAACGACAAGCAGTAATTGTCGATGGTTTACCTGGAAGTAAAAGTATATTATCCCTCACCAAGTTACTTAGTGGTATCGCTGATTTTGAATTACATTATTTAACCTGTAATGGAGATAATGCAGCAGATTTCCGCGAATCTATTCAAGATTATTTACAAATAAATCAAGTAGAACACAATCGGATCGAAAACAATTATAAATTAAGATCTAGGCAATTAGAAGCAGGAGAAACAGTATTACTATATTTACGGGGAAAAATAATCCAAACTCCTGATGGAGAAACAGTATTATTGTTAGGAGATCGAGAAAATAATATAACTCTAAGTCGTTCTTGGTTAAGACAACAACTAAGACATTCCCCCTTCAGACAACAAATTATCCTTTTGGACTGTCCCGAAGCAGAAGATTTAAAGAATTGGGTAGAAGATTTAGAGTTAACCCCACTCCAAGGACAATGTTTAATTGCTGCTGCTTCCAAAAAAGATGACCCAGAACAGTTTGCTCGAACTTTATTAGATACTTTAAGTGCAACATCAGACCCCAATGGTTTATCTGTAGCAGCTTGGATCGCTCAGCTGCAAATATCTCTGGTTAATTCCTTACCTTTACATATTTGGTTATCTGGAGTTAGGGGAGTAATTGAAATTATCCCCGCAAGTAGGGATTTATCGGGATGGGAAGAATCAGAAGGTTTTGATTTAGGAATTTGTCCCTATAAAGGTTTAAGAGCATTTACAGAAACCGACGCTCAATATTTCTTTGGACGAGAAACCCTTACCCAAAAAATCATTAATCAATTAAACCAACAATCATTTTTAGCAGTAGTTGGAGCATCCGGAAGTGGTAAATCTTCAGTTGCTCGTGCTGGATTAATCGCCCAATTACGCTTAGGAAAACAAATTCCAAATAGTGAAAATTGGTGGGTTAGAACTTTAATTCCCGGTATCAAACCCTTAGAAAATTTAGCACGGGTACTCCAAGAGGAAAAAAATTCTATATCTCCACCACATCTTTTACTGGAAGGAATCCAATACCTTGGAGTAGAAAGTTTTGTTTATTGGTTACGCAGTCGTCCCGAACCAATGGTAGTTCTGGTCGTAGATCAGTTTGAAGAATTATTTACTTTAACAGCAGACCTAGAACGGGAGAAGTTTTTAGAACTATTATTGGGAGCGTTGGAATATGCTGCTGACAAATTTAAGTTAGTAGTAACATTACGAGCAGACTTTATGGCTGCGGGTTTAGAAATACCCAAGTTAGCAACATTACTACAACAATCTCATATTTTGGTTCCGCCGCAAATGCATGAAGATGATTACCGTCAGGTAATTGTTAAACCCGCAGAACAAGTTGGTTTGCAAGTGGAACCGGAATTAGTAGAAGTTTTATTGCAAGATTTGCAACATTCAGCTGGCGATTTACCCCTATTAGAATTTGTTTTAGAACAATTGTGGGAATATCGCAGTAACGGAAAACTTACTTTATCAGCTTATCAAAAACAAGTTGGTGGAATTTCTGGAGCCTTAGAACGTAAAGCTCAAGCAGTATATGACAGTTTAGACCCAGAAGGACAAGCTTGTGCAAAATGGATCTTTTTAACATTAACCCAACTAGGAGAAGGAACCGAAGACACCAGGAGACGGGTCTTAAAATCAGATTTGAAAGCGAAAAAATATCCACCCAAACTAGTCGAAAAGACCCTACAGACATTGACCGCAGCTAAATTAATTGTGGTGAATCTGGAAAATAACGGTTTCATCGGTGAAAGTCGCGGTACAGCTCCACAAAGCGATAGCAGTGAAAATACAGAAATCCACCAGGATCCAGATGTAGAGACACAACATGATAAAAATCTAGAAATCCACCAGGATCCAGATGCAGAAACACAACATGATAAAAATGTAGAGACGTTGCATGCAACGTCTTTACAGGATATAAAACAGCAGGTAACAGTAGAAGTCGCCCACGAAGTATTAATTCGTCGCTGGTCAACCCTAAAATGGTGGTTAGAAGAAAATCGATCGCGGTTGCGTTTACAAAGACAAATCGAACAAGCAGCCCAATTATGGAAAAATAATTCTCAGCAACCTGATTTTTTATTACAAGGGGTACGTTTAGCAGAAGCAGAAGAAATTTACATCAAATATACCGATGAATTATCCGGTGATATTCAGGAATTTATCGAAACCTGTTTAGAAGCTCGACGATCGCAACAATTACAAATCCAGCGTCGTCAAAGAATCGTCAAAATTACCGCAGGTGCGATCGGGACATTGGGAATAGTTGCTTGTATATTTGGTGGTGTCGCTTACCAACAATCCCAAAAAATTCGTCTCCAAGAAATTACAGCTTTAAATTCTTTGTCGGAAAACTTTGTACTCTCAGATAAGTCCTTAGAAGCATTATTAACCAGCGTCAAAGCTAATCAACATCAGCAAGAACTGAGTTTTATTCCAGAAAAATTACGTCAAACCAGCGAAAATAATTTAAGTAGAGCACTAGCTTATCTTCAAGAACGCAATCGTTTAGAAGGACATGAATCTTGGGTTAGTGGGGTAAGTTTTTCCCCAGATGGTCAAATTATCGCTTCTTCTGGTGCCGATAGAACTATCAAATTATGGCAAAGTAACGGTAAGTTAATTCGTAGCTTTGTTGCTGACGATGTTGCCACAATTAATATTACTTTTTCCCCAGATGGTAAAATCGTAGCCTCTGCGGGTGCCGATGGAACCATTAAATTGTGGGATATTAACGGTAAATTATTGCAAACATTTACAGGTCACCAGAAAACAGTAAATAGCATTCAATTTTCTTCCGATAATAAAACCCTGATTTCTGCAAGCAGTGACCGCACCATCAAAATTTGGAATCGAGATGGAATTTTGCTTGAGACTATATCCGGACATACCCAAGGAGTAAACGCAGCAATATTTTCACCAGACGGTAAAACCATTGCATCTGCTAGTGATGATGGAACCGTTAAACTGTGGGATTTAAACGGTAAATTACTGCAAACATTTACAGGACATACCAGCGGAGTCATTAGTGTTAACTTTAGTCCTAACAGTAAAAATATTGTATCGAGCAGTAACGACAAAACTATTAAAATATGGAATCTTGCAGGTCAACTGCTAACAACAATTACAGGACATCAAGGTGGTGTCAGCAATGCAATTTTTACCCCCGACGGTCAAGCAATAATTTCTGTGAGCGCCGATAAAACCATTAAATTATGGGATTTAAAAGGTTCTTTAATCGAAACCTTAAAAGGACATACCCATGAAGTTAACAACTTAAGTTTGCATCCCAACGGTAAAACTTTAGCTACCGTCAGCGACGACCACACAGTCAGAATTTGGGAAATTGATAACCTACTGATAAGAACCTTACGGGGACATACAGGTGAAGTTAACAACGTCAGTTTTACCCCAGACAACAAACAAATCATCTCCACCGGAGACGATCGCACCGCTAGAATTTGGAATCGTCAAGGAAAACTATTGCAAACATTAACATCTTCCATCCCTGATATTAGCAGTTTTGCCTTCAGCCCAGATCGGAAATTATCTGTGATTGGAAGAGCTAACGGTGCGATCGCAATCCAGAAAAATGATGGTAAAAGCCAATTAAAAACCTTAACAGCACACCAAGACCCGGTTATTAACATTAACTTTAGCCCCGACGGTAAAACCTTTGCTTCCGCAGCAGGTGACGGTACAGTTAAAATTTGGGATGTTGAAGGTCGCCTATTACATACCCTGAAAGGACATACAGGTTGGGTAACCCAAGTTAAATTTAGTCCCCAAGGAGATATGATTGCTTCGGCTGGAGCCGATAAAATTATTAAATTGTGGAGTAAAGAAGGAAAATTACTGAAAACCTTAAAAGGTCATAAAAGTAGTGTTTGGTCATTAATTTTCCATCCCCAAACCGATATTATCGCCTCCGCAGGACAAGACCAAAACATTATTTTCTGGGATCGCAACGGTAAAATTATTAAAACTCTCAAAGGACACCAAGGTTTAATAAATACCATCGATTTTTCCCCAGATGGTAAAATGCTTGCTTCAGCAAGTGACGATGATACGATCAAAATTTGGGATTATCCCACAGGTCACTTACTCAAAACCATTACCGGACATAGCGGAAACGTCCGGGGAATTAACTTTAGTCCCAACAGTAAAATTTTGATTTCCGGAAGTAGCGATCGCACTATCAAATTGTGGAATTTAGCATCAATTATCGAAAATTCTGCAGAGCAACGGGATAAACTTCTAGAAAAGGGATGTTTGACGATAAAAAATTACCTCGAGAATAATCCGAATATTACCCCCGAAGATCGAGAAATTTGCCAGTAACGGATGAGATTGATAAGGAATGAAGTAAACAAAAAATAAATAAAAAATTATTGTAAGGTGTGTTAGACGTACGATTATATTTCACCCATAACCGATAACCATTTGAGCCTCTAAGGTACTATCGAATGGTGTAGCACAGGTAATAAGGTTAGGACATGTTTAACTTTTAACTTTTAACTTTTGACTTGTAATTATGTACGGAGCAGACCCCACAGACAAACATCCAATGAAGGGATTTCCCCAAATCTGCTTCATCAAAAATACTGTATCTAATCCTAAGATTATTATTGGTGATTACACTTATTACGACGACCCCGAAGATTCAGAAAACTTTGAGCGCAACGTTCTTTATCATTATCCCTTCAGCGAAGACAAATTAATCATCGGCAAATTTTGCGCTTTAGCTAGAGGCGTAAAATTTATCATGAACGGTGCTAATCATAAAATATCTGGATTCTCTACCTATCCCTTTCAAATTTTTGGTAATGGTTGGGAAAAAGTAACCCCTCAACCCCATGAATATCCTTTTAAAGGTGATACCGTAGTTGGTAACGATGTTTGGATCGGTTATGAGTCGGTAATTATGCCCGGTATAAAAATTGGCGATGGAGCAATTGTTGCTGCTAAATCAGTAGTTGTAAGTGATGTTCCACCCTACACTGTTGTTGGGGGAAATCCAGCCAAAGCAATCAGAAAACGGTTTAATGACGACGTTATCAAAACATTACTAGAAATTGCTTGGTGGGACTGGAATATAGAGAAAATTTCCCAGAATTTAGAGAAAATCGTCGCTGCTGATATTGATGTTCTCAAATCCGTCGCTGATATTTGAAATAATTATTTGCAGTTATTAACACTCCATCACCGAGTATATCGTACTACATTTGTGAAGAATGAATATAAGAACGTTTCTATCACTCGCACTTGCACTCGGCGTATCTGCCTGCATTAGCTTGCAGGTCGCATTCAGTAGTAGCGCTCCGAAACCAGCAGCCGAGCCAAACTTCAAGGTTGTCTTGACGTCCGAAGTCAATTGGGAGCCGCTCAACCCCGCCCGCGGTGACAAAAGCCCGATGGCTGGCACTCTCTGGGGCGATCGCACCGGTCCTGGACCATCAGGATTTCTCCTTAAGCCAGTGGACGGCTTCAAGTCGCCACCTCATATTCACAATACTATTTACCGCGGAGTGGTCATTAGTGGCACCATCCACAATGACGATCCTAATGCCGAGGAAATGTATATGCCGACGGGTTCTTTCTGGACGCAGCCAGCCGGAGGTGTGCACATTACTGCAGCAAAAGGTAGTAACACCATAGCATACATAGAAGTTGAGGATGCATTTGGAGTTCTTCCCCCTGAGGAGGCATTTTATAGTAAAGACAAGCCGATTAACGTGGACGCATCGAACATCGTTTGGATCGATCAGCCCGGAATGCAAGCCTCAGCCGATGGACCAAAGGTAGCTTTTCTTTGGGGTAACCCGCAGGACAATCAGTTGAATGGGACCCTTGTCAAACTACCAGCTGAATTTACTGGAAAAATACGCAGCCACGGCTCGACATTTCGTGCTGTGGCGATCCAGGGTCGACCCAAGCACCGGGTTCCGGGCAAGATCGATGTCAAGACCATGGAGCCGGGAAGTTATTTCAGTTCCAAAGGAGAGTCAGTGCATCAGGTCTCGTGCGAAAGGGGAGAGGAGTGCATCATGTACGTGCGCATGAAAGGCAAGTTTGACGTCATTTCGACGCAGCCCAAGAAGTAGCCGCAACCGATTCGTGCAATCACTACATTACCAAAAAAACTAAATTGAGTGTAACAGCGAACATATTCAAAAAATTGATACATAGCAGTGTTTTTTGAAGTTGATATTAAATAATAAAGTAAAGCATAATCAGGATGAAGAGCATCCAAAATGGCAAAAGACGTTTTCCATCAACAAGTTAAAAGTGCGTTAATCAAAGATGGATGGAAGATAACCCACGATCCCCTTACGATCCGCATAAGTGAAGCAGTCAAATTACAAATTGACTTAGCAGCAGAAAGTGCGATCGCAGCAGAACGAGACTCCGAAAAAATTGCTGTAGAAATAAAAAGCTTTATAGGAGATTCAGATATTAGTGCATTTCATACAGCTTTGGGTCAATATCTTAATTATTTTCAAGCACTAGAAGAGCAAGAACCAGAGCGAATTGTTTATTTAGCTATTCCCATTGAAACTTATCAGGATTTTTTTCAGCTTTCTTTTATCCAACGTTCTCTGAAACGTTACCAAGTCAAATTAATGATTTACGATCCTAAATTGGAGGAAATAAAGAAATGGATAAGATAGAACAATATCGACAATTTATCAAGGAAATCTTGACAGAACACGCCCAAATTTCAACTACTACTGATTCCGTAAAAGCGGAGTTAATATTTGATTCCGAACATGACCATTATCAACTAGCCTATGTTGGTTGGCAAGGAGATAAACGAGTATTTGGTCCTGTAATGCACTTTGATATTCAAGATGGTAAAATTTGGATTCAATATAATGGTACAGAAGAATCTATAGCTAAAAGATTGGTAAATATGGGTGTGCCGAATTCAGATATAGTTTTGGGTTTTCATTCCTCTTTTAAGCGCCAATTTTCCCCTTATGCGGTTGGTTAAAAATCTTTAGAATAATATTGATTATTTTCTAGGGAGATAATGAGAAGACTACTTGACCGGAAGAATAATAGTCTTAGTCACAAATAAGTTTGAGAATATGCAATTTGAGCGAATTGAAACCGATAGATTAAAAGGTGAAAGAATATGCAATGAGCATTGGAAATTATTGCTTGAAATGACTTCTAATTTAGAAGTGATGGCGACATTGGGAGGAACTTTGAGCAAAGAAAAAGTAAAAGCAAAAATGAAATATAATTGCGAACAATGGGAAAATTATGGACATGGTCAATGGATATTCTGTGATAAGGAAACTGAAGTCTTTGTCGGACGTGGTGGTATCAGGAGGGTCGTCGTAAATAATCGGAAAGAAGTTGAACTTGGTTACGCACTGATGCCAGAATTTTGGGGAAAAGGTTTGGCGGTAGAAATAGGGGAAAAAGCCTTATCAATTGCATTTGATGAATTTTTTTATCCAAGCGTGGTTGCTTATACCTTAGTTACGAACAAAAAATCTGAAAGAGTAATGCAAAAAATTGGGTTTGTATTTGAGAAAAATATTATGCACGCTGACATCCCACATATTTTGTATAGGTATCAAAACCCCAATTTCAGCTAATATTTTTCACACAATAACTCAATAGTATGTACAAATTTGCTGCAGCTTCCCCAAAGGAAACTATTGTGTTTGGTTCTGCAAGACCTGGATACAGTAGTGACCGGGTGAATGAGTGGATTAAGTTTATGCAAGGTCAAAATATTAAACATGTTTGCTGTTTACTTTCCCAGACTCAACTCGATCGCTATTCAGATTTGCTTGGAATTTACCGACAGAAATTTGGAACGGACCGGGTTTGCTGGTCACCGATTGAGGATTTTCAACTCGCTGATCGCCAAACGTTAACCCAAGAAATATTACCGTTTTTGCCGAACTGCGATTATCGCCAAAATGAAAAAGTAGTAGTTCACTGCTCTGGGGGAATCGGACGCACGGGACATGTTTTAGCCGCATGGTTAGTCGCGCAACGGGGATTTTCTAATAAAACTGCAATTGAAACTGTGAGAAAAACTGGAAGAGATCCCTATGAAGCGGTATCTTTTGCTCTCCTTAAAGGTCGAAATCCAAAGAAAGTTATGGCAGAATTAAACGCACTTCTAGATTATTGTCGTGATGCTACGGAAACTTACAGCCCAAAATTTATTGCGGATGGACAATGAAACAATTATTCAAAATTATGATTTAGCTCATCTAAGACAACAAAAACTTATATTTAATTCTTGTTCGAATAACTAACCAATCTTCATATTGTTTTTCCATTACTTCTTCAGCAAGCCCTAATTAAATGCAGCGTGTTGTTGCTGATTAACCCAAGTAATTTTACTTAACCAAAGCTACTTTATTGAATTGTGAATGAAATCCAAGAGTTCTCCAACAGTACAAGCCACAGGATCTGAATCACCGAAACTATTGCTAAACGACGGGGGATATCTCTTAACCGACCCCAATATATTATCTGGTATTTCAATGTCAAATTCTTCTTCCAACGCCATCGCAAGCTCAAAAGTATCAAGTTCATCAGCTCCCAAATCATTTGAGATATGAGCATTTAACTTAATTACATCTAAATCTACGGATAACTGCTCGCTGATTATATTTTGGACTTTAAAAAAGAGATCGGACATGCTTGTATCTCTTTTAGACTCGTTAAGTTTTCTAGCCAACTCAATCAAGCGATTTTGCTTTTGCTTTTCTGCTTGTGCTCTTTTTTGATTTTCTTGTACGCTTTGTAGAGCTTCCTCAGCTTTTTGAGACTGTAAACGCTTGTAAGCAATGGCTTTCTCCTTTGCGATACGCGTTTTCAATACTTCGATGTGAGAGTTAATAGTATCGCATGCAAAAGAGAATTCAAGCTTGTGCCCACTCTCGTGATAAATTTTTGTCGCAATCTTATAAACAATCTCATCACGTTTGGAAGTAAGAGAGTTCAACCCCTCCTCTGTAAATGGTACAGTATCATTTAGATAAGTACTGATTACTTGTTTCAGGATGTCTAGCTCATAGGCTTTATCATCCATACTCATTTGAACTTCTCCTAAGCTGCATAACTAAATCAAATTTAAGCAACTCTAAAATTAGTATAACAATCTACTTCAGTTGAATGCTTTTTCCTTGAGAGGAACTTCAGATTAAAGTGCGGTAATGAGTTATTTGATCCATTGCATTTGTGCTTAAGATCAAGTACTAAAAAATAATTTAATCCGATCTTAAGTAAGTAGGCGAGAAAAAAGTAAACTATGTAAATAAATATAAAATATCTGTATTT
>JGI1201J43222_100226_pt1 | contig 17039 bp, 14 predicted proteins | sample MastesBC008_FD_43222 | JGI IMG/M metagenome (IMG submission 43222) | reverse complement strand
TAGCGTGACGTTAGTCATAGCGTGACGTTAGTCATAGCGTGACGTTAGTCATAGCGTGACGTTAGTCATAGCGTGACGTTAGTCATAGCGTGACGCGACAGCGTCATATGGCGATTTGGGACTGGGGATTTGGAATTAGCATTAGCAGACCACGTTGTGGCAATAGCGTCATATCGAGATTATTAATTTGAGACTACTAATCAGAAAACACAAAATCAATTCCTCACCTAATCCCCAGTCCCTAATACCCAATACCCAATACCTAAAAATGATCTGGGCTACCGTCCATCATTGCTGCTTCCGCATCACGTTTGGAACCAAGTAGATCGAGTTGATCGACTAGGATAATTGGTGAAGAACGATCTGCACCTGTGTTTCTATCTTTCCATGTATCAAATTTTAAAGAACCTTTAATTCCAATTAAAGTACCCTTTTTCACATAATTACCAGCTACTTCTGCTGTTTTACCCCAAAGTTCCAAATTAAACCAATCTGGTTCTTCAGCGTTACGAGAACGCCTTCTAACTGCTAGTGTAAGCCGACACTTTACACTACCTGATTCAAAATATTTCATGTCGGGTTCGCCACCTACACGACCCACCAGGGTTACAACATTAATACTCATAACTCACGACTTGCAGTACAAAAATACTATAAGATTGATAAAACTAAATTGTAGCGAATAAAGAAACAATTACGATTGTGTAAGAAATTAAACGGCGAAGTACCTCCAAAAGATGATAAAAATGATTCTGCGCATAGCACAAAATTATACGGATATACTGAAACAATCTAAGAAGATCGACAAATAACCCCAAGTAAAGTTAAGGCACCCCAAAGTTATATAAAAATATGGTCTGCTTTACTAGACTCGGGATAGAAAACGTAATAGAATCCAGCCAAATTCTCTCTTACGGTCGTAGTTAAAAAGTATCGAAAATAGGGGGCGAAAAATCGCGTGGGTCTTTTCAGTAAATTTTCCTTATCGCGGGATATGGGTATCGATTTGGGTACCGCGAACACCCTCGTTTACGTATCTGGTAAAGGTATCGTGCTTCAAGAGCCTTCTGTTGTTGCCATTGATCGAGATGAAAAAGTGGCATTGGCAGTAGGTGAAGATGCAAAAAAAATGCTCGGTCGGACGCCTGGAAATGTGGTTGCCCTCCGCCCCTTGCGCGATGGTGTAATCGCTGACTTCGATACAGCCGAGTTAATGTTAAAAAACTTTATCCAGCGCGTAAATGAAGGTAAGTCTTTAGTTTTACCTCGCATCGTCATTGGCATTCCCAGTGGTGTAACAGGGGTCGAAAGACGAGCTGTAATGGATGCTGCTTCTCAAGCAGGTGCAAGAGAGGTTTATTTAATTGATGAACCTGTTGCAGCTGCGATCGGTGCTGGACTTCCAGTAGCCGAACCGACTGGCAATATGATTATTGATATTGGTGGCGGTACAACAGAAGTTGCTGTATTGAGTTTGCAAGGTACCGTACTAAGCGAGTCTGTACGTATAGCCGGTGATGAATTGACCGAAGCTATTGTCCAGTATATGAAAAAAGTCCATAATTTGGTAATTGGGGAAAGAACTGCTGAAGATATTAAAATTCGAATTGGTTCTGCATATCCCACCCAAGATGATGAAGAAGCAATCATGGACGTCAGGGGTTTGCATTTGTTATCTGGCTTACCACGGACTGTTACAATTAAGGGGCCGGAAATGCGCGAAAGTATGTCTGAGCCACTTTCAGTAATTATTGAAGCTGTGAAGCGGACTTTAGAGCGTACTCCTCCGGAGTTAGCTGCAGATATTATCGACCGGGGTATCATGCTTGCTGGTGGTGGTGCTTTGCTTAAGGGCTTAGATACTCTAATCAGCCATGAAACAGGAATTGTTACACATGTTGCAGCAGATCCTCTGAGTTGTGTAGTTTTAGGAACAGGTCGGGTTTTAGAAAACTTTAAACAGCTAGAACGGGTTTTCAGTGCTCGGTCCCGGAGCATGTAGTTTTAAATATGGTTTCAAGATATTGGGTCCCATGAAGGGATCCGATATCATAGACTTATTGCTACAAACTATCTAGCTTGAATTAACTGGCCGAAATTAATTAGATTTTATATAAAAAAGGTATATATGTTTACGTTACGTCGGTGGTGGGGACGCAGGGGTTTACAAGTAGGAATAATAACCTTGATTTTAGCAATTACCTGGATGGTAAGAGAAACTCAAGGTAGTTTTTTGTTGGAACTATATCAACTAATTAATCGCCCTTTGGAGATATTACAAAAACCAACATCCTTAGAAAAGAGTCAAAAAAATGACCGCAGAATTGAGGAATTGCAAAATCGAATAATTACACTTCAAACTCAAAATCAAAAGTTAAAAAGTTTATTGAAGTATGTAGAGAAAAGTTCTTTAACATCAAAACCAATTTTAGCTCGTGTGGTAGGACGTAGTGCGGATAATTGGTGGCAGCAAGTAATCTTGAATCGCGGTAGTGCTGATGGAATTCAAAAAGATTATATAGTTAAGGCGGAAGGTGGACTTGTCGGTATTATAGACAATGTTACTCCCAACACTAGTCGAGTATTACTAATCAGCGATTCCAGTTCTCGGGTGGGCGTTACTATTGATCGTACTGCTGCTAAAGGTGTTTTAAGAGGAAACTCTTCTACAGGAGAGGCTGAACTTGAATTTTATGAAAAAGTCCCTAACGTCAAAATTGGTGACTTTATCACAACATCGACTTATTCCCAGAAATTTCCTCCAGGTCTAGGTGTGGGAAAAATTAAGTCTCTAGATTTGAAAAGATTACCAGCATCAGTTGCTATTGTGGAATTATCTCCACCGATAAGTTCTCTTGATTGGGTGATGGTGTACTCCAAAGCAACTAAAAATAAATCAGACAAACCTCAATAAATATTGTTTGTGTACGCCTTAATCCAAAACAATGAACTTCAAAAATGTACTACGGCGACGGATAAGGCGAAAGCCACGAAAATCCTCAATGCCAAAATCGAAACGACGTAGATTTGAGCGTCAAAGAAAATCCCTATCTAGTTGGGACCCCCGTTTGCGTCAACTATTAGATTGGTCAGTCATTATTGGGTCGGTATTAATATGTTTAATGTTGTTACCCAGTCGCCTTCCAGGAATGCAATTATTGGGGATTGCACCTAATTGGTTATTAATTTGGGTGGTAGCTTGGAGTGTAAAGCGACCTGCATTACAAGGTGCATTTGCTGGAATTATATTGGGTTTACTTCAAGATGGGATGACATCACCTGAGCCAACCCATGCTTTAAGTTTAGGAATTGTAGGTTTACTTACCGGTTTATTTCAGAAACAAAGATTTATTCAAGAAGATTTTATTTCTATTGCTTTAATTGTATTTGGGATGTCAGTTCTAAGTGAAACTATTTTTGCGTCACAAATGATTTGGATGAGCAATCGTCACTTAGAAAGTATTTGGACTTACTATCAGAAGGTTGTTTTAGCTTCTGCAATTCTTAGTAGTTTGTGGGCTCCTGTTGTATATTTCCCACTTAATAATTGGTGGCAAAAAGTTAAATTAGCTGAGCAGCCTTAAAAATAATGAATGCATACTTGCTAGTAAGTATTCAATATTACAAATACAGATTTAAGTGGTGAGGTGCTACAAAGTGCTTTACTTTCTCTATTAATCAACCCTCACTCTTAGTTTTTTTTGATCGTCTTACTGCGCGCCCAACTATTTTTACGTCGTTAAATTTCTACGGATAAGCATTTAGCTGGTACAGCATAACGTAGGTATTGTATAACCATAGTTTGTATTTTGACTGCACGTAGCCCTGCCCTATCTTGCACGTAGCCCCATACTGGCTATTTGAGCATTGAGCAAAAGATTCATTTTTCCAATAATTAACAAATGATATCCAACGCGCAATCAATGGGATTCGATAATTGATCGCTAATATTTCTGTGCAAGTTCAAATTGCTATACATTCAAAGTGTTTACTAATTGAAAGACGGATCGTAACCCGATGGTTGAACAACCAAATATACCGATAGGTAAAGATAATGACGAAAAGCAGCAATTGATTAATAAATCTTTGAATGATTTTGACAATTTTGACCGAAAAATGATGCAACGATGCTTAGAACTTGCTCGTCATGCTTTGGGATGCACTTCACCAAATCCAATGGTAGGGGCAGTAATAGTTAAAAATGGAGAAATTATTGGCGAAGGATTTCATCCAAAAGCTGGAGAACCTCATGCTGAAGTTTTTGCTCTTAGAGATGCTGGCGAAAATGCCCGGGGGGCAACTGTTTACGTTAATCTTGAACCTTGCAATCATTATGGACGCACGCCACCTTGTTCTGAAGCGTTGATAGCTGCTGGGGTGTCAAAAGTTGTGGTAGGAATGGTCGATCCCAACCCCTTAGTTGCTGCAGGTGGAATTGCTCGTCTGCGTTCAGCAGGAATAGAAGTTGTCGTAGGGGTAGAAGAAGAAGCTTGTCAAAAACTAAATGAGGGTTTTATCCATCGCATTCGCTACAAAAAACCATTAGGAATTTTGAAATATGCCATGACTTTGGACGGGAAAATTGCCACATCTAAAGGTCATAGTAATTGGATTACTAATACTGCAGCAAGAAAGCGAGTACATAAATTACGGGTAGGCTGTGATGCAGTAATAGTTGGTGGTAATACAGTTAGACAAGATAATCCCTATTTAACCAGCCATCAAGCTCAAGTGCATAACCCTTTACGAGTGGTAATGAGTCGCAATCTTAATTTACCTTCCAGTGCAAATTTGTGGGATATTCGCGAAGCTCCTACTCTGGTATTGACGGAAGTAGGAGCTAATTCCGAGTTCAAAGAATTCTTACAAAATAAAGGGGTGGAGGTTGTGGAACTAACACCACTTACACCCAGTGTAGCAATGGCGTTTTTATACGAACGTGGTTTTTGCAGCGTACTATGGGAATGTGGAGGAATCTTGGCTGCTAATGCCATCACTCAAGGTGCTGTACAAAAAGTTCTAGCATTTATTGCACCAAAAATTATTGGTGGCTCTGATGCTCCTACTCCGGTAGGTGAATTGGGATTTGCTGCGATGACGGAAGCATTACAATTAGAACGTGTCACAGTCAAATTAGTAGATTCTGACTTATTAATTGAAGGTTATTTGCCTCAATTAACTTAGCTGTTATTTCAATCGATATCAACTGCTCTTGTTTGGATACTATTCTTCGACTGCTATTGTATTGTCACTTAAGTTTTATTGTTACTTAAGTTTAAGAACATACTTTAACAATACTGACGTTCGCGGGCTATATCGCGAATTAAAGGTAAGCGAGATTGGATATAGTCGCTCAAATAATCTGTTTCACGGCAATCTAAGAATGCTCGATCTGTAGTTTGTTTAAGCAGCCATTGTACCAAGCTAGCGTCATCTAATTGTAAAAGCGTCTTGGTCTGACTTGTTTCAATTACAGACCATAACAGACGCATCATTTTGGGGTTCATTATTCCTCCATTTCACTATTAGTTTCAAATCCATTCCAGGATACACAACTCTGACATAAAATTCAGGACTAAATATATAACATGCAGCAACTATTATGGAAAACTTAATATATTGATTTATTAGTTTATGAAGATTCAGAATTTAGTGTATTCTGCTTATCAAAATCATCCAGTTTCAAGTTTCCAATATCTATAATTATTGGCTTGTGGATAGAACTTATAAGTTGGTACTTGTGGGTTTTCATCTCAAAATATTAAGGAAAGAATTACACCTACAATTACCAATTTAATAGACAATTAAATCAAATGGCTGTTTTGATAAAAAATCTTAAATCATATGAAATCCTTGATTTCTCGGATGCAGATAGTACAATCTCCGATTATTCCGGTCGTTGGCGAACTTATTAAAAGTTCACCAGGAACTATTTCTCTAGGACAAGGAGTCGTAGGTTATTCACCACCTGTAGAAGCAATTGAGCTATTACCAAAATTCCTTGCTAATCCCAATAATAATTTTTATCAAGCAGTCGAAGGAATTCCATCATTAATAGATATATTGTCTGCAAAATTACAGGCTTTTAATAATATAAAAATTAGTGAAGAAAACTGCATTATTGTAACTGCAGGAAGCAATATGGCATTCATGAATGCTGTTTTAGCTATTACTTCTCCTGGAGATGAAATTATTCTTAATACACCTTATTATTTCAACCATGAAATGGCTATAAGAATGGCAGGTTGTCATCCGGTGTTAGTTCCAACAGATGAAAATTATCAGTTATTACCAAATGCGATCGCGTCTTCTATTAGCCCGAAAACAAAAGCAATAGTAACGATTTCCCCTAACAACCCAACAGGAGTAGTTTATTCAAAAAGCGATCTGCAAGCAGTGAATCAAATGTGCGGCTCCCATGATATTTATCACATCAGCGATGAAGCTTATGAATATTTTACTTACAACGGTGTAGAACATTATTCGCCTGGGAGTTTTTCAGGAAGTAGAGAATATACTATTTCTCTTTACAGTCTTTCTAAAGCATATGGTTTTGCTAGCTGGCGCATCGGTTACATGGTGGTACCCAAGCATTTACTTGGAGAAATCAAAAAAGTTCAAGATACTATTTTGATATGTCCGCCAGTAGTTTCTCAGTATGCAGCTTTAGGAGCGTTACAGGCAAAGAAAGAATATCTGCAAAAAAATATTGGTGCGATCGCTCAGGTTAGAGAATTAGTTCTGGATTCGCTGCAAAATTTAGAAGATTTATGTACTATCGCTCCAGCTAATGGTGCTTTTTACTTTTTCTTGAAAGTTAATACTTCTATAAATTCTTTTGAATTAGTGAAAAAATTAATTCGTGAATATCAAGTTGCAGTCATTCCCGGTACAACTTTTGGAATGGATGATGGATGTTATCTACGCGTCGCTTATGGTGCGTTACAAGAGGATACAGCTAGGTCGGGGATTGAAAGATTAGTCAAGGGATTGCAAACTATTTTAACTTAAATGAACACACTTATGCTTTGTTATATGATGAATGGATTTCTCAAAAAATTGAAACTGTTAACTGGTAACTGATAACTGATAACTGTAAAAAAATGCCAATTTTTAACAAAATACTCGAAGTTCAAACCAACGAAGGAATTAACATTCATAGTATTACCCCTGAAGTTGAAGCTGTAATTTCATCAACTCCGATTCAGAATGGTCAAGTTTTAGTATTTTCTCGTCACACGACTACAGCTTTAGCCATCAATGAAAATGAGGAAAGATTACTGCAAGATATTAAAGTATATTTGCGAAAATTAGCACCAGAATCAGACAAATATTTACATAATGACCTTCACCTCAGAGAAAATATTCCAGCAGACGAACCAATGAACGCCCATTCTCATTTGATGGCAATGACTCTAAGTACTAGTGAGGTTATTCCTATTATCGACGGAAAGTTAGCTTTGGGAACTTATCAATCAATTTTATTTTTTGAGTTAGATGGACCGCGTAAAAGAACTGTTTTTTGTCAAGTTTTTGGAGAATAGTCAATTAAATACTCTGTTTAAATGTTAAAATCCCTATTATTTTTTGATTCTATTGAAGGAGCGTACTTTTAAGTACCAAGAATTATGTAGTCTGAGTTTACGAATTTTTTTCGGAAAACGAACAGCAAGACTTTCTCTAAGATAAATTTGTGGACTACGTCCCCAAGTACGATAGAGCCACATTGTACTAACAAAGATAATCAAGGCGTTAAAAAGATATTGTAGCGAGATCGGTAATAATCTTACAGTTGGACGACCACCAAATACAAAAAAGAGATTAAAAACTAAAAAAGTACAAAGGGTAAACATCCTATGCTCGATTAGTTCTTTGGGTATGGCTATTTTTTTTCGCGCAAGATAATTTTTGTAGTATTTTTCTAATTTCAGTCCTATTACATAACTAGCTAAACCAAAGAAACCTAAAGTTAAAGGTACAGCTAAAATTTTGGGAATAGGTATGGGAGTATCAAAAATGTAAAACCCAGGTTTAAATAAAGTGTTGAGAAGATTTTCTTCATGGGTCCAAGCGCCAAAGTAATAGTAATCCCAGTTACCTGCATAGAGATAGTAGTAAAAATAAAAACTGAAAACTAATCCTATATAGCTGTAATAAAGCAACTTTCGGTTTGGTTTACTGATGTCAGTCCAATATGATCTTTCTGCATCAATATCAATGCAGGGAGTTTGACAAGCAACACAGTCACTTTTTTCTTCTCCTTGGGAATCGACGGTACGACACATCGATTGAGTAATGGTTTTATTTGGGGTTTGATGAGCAGCACTGGTTAATAATCCCCTCGGTTCGCTGTAGATTTTTTGTACCGGTGACATTGGACAAAAGTAGTTACACCAAGATTTACCATCATATAAATAACCCACTGCAATCGCACAAATAATGGTAAGTACAAGAAAGCTTCCTAGTACCCAACCAGTAGTATTGACGAAAAGTAATCGAGTACAAAGCCCGAGATAAAAACAACTGAATTGTAGATACAAATAATTGCGGGCTAACCAAGAATTTTTTTTAACTTTGCTCGACTTATAGGAAATTTTCCCTGTTAATGGATTAACTCGTTTGTATCGTCGCTGAATTCCCAAAGTACGAGGGATTTGGGATACAAAAGATAACGGACAAATTCGTCGCCAAAATTCGTGTCCCCAAACTAACAAAATAAAAATACTGCAAGGAACAATTGCAGCCCAGAATATTCTTGCACCAACAGGATAAGGTTGTTCTTGCAGGCAAACTTCTTGCACCTTGATGCAGACATTTGGATCTAATTTAAAAGGACTTAAAGTATTACTGGGTTCAGTTAAAGGTGGTGTGATTGGATCAAAAAATAAAGATGCAATCAAAATTAGCCAACCAAGTATCAAAATCCATCTTATTCGATGCATTTGCCTTTCTGATATCTTGCTAAACATGTTTATTCTTGAATTGAGTGGGGATGAAAACTTATAATTGAGCAGCACAAATCATCGCTCAGCAATAATTACAAGCTAAGCTAAGGTCAATTGAGAATATTACACAAATAGCTATTAGTAACCGTTAATTAAACCTAAGTAACCAATTCATTTCTTAAAACTCTATAAATACCTTGAATCAAAGCTTACAGCTAATCTTGATTATTGATTAACTAGTGAGACTGAAATTTGTAACTCATAATTCAACTACTACACAGAAGGCATTACCAAAAATGTTAAGCTACTTCAAATCCTCTTAAAATGATTTATTAATGCCTACATAATTCCTCAATTTTTGTATTATTTTTCGCTTGGTTATCAATATCAAGAATGAATCTGAAAAAGTAATCAGAAGTAAATCAGTACTACCTAAGGACTGGATAAAAAAGCTGAGACTGGCATTAGTCGAATAGATACTTGGTATCTGTAAATACAACTGGCTATTACAAGTATCATTATATATCTTTGAGGATATTTGTAAAAAAAAAGATAAACAAAACAGGACTTACGCACTGGTTACCTTGGGGTGAAAAGTCCTGAAGCGATTGATTTACAGTGCTTTAAGATTGCTACTTCAGAACCAAAAATGAAATACCTAGAGCCTGTGCTAACTGCTAAGTGCTAACCTTAGTCCCAATGACTTTAATTACGTTGTCTGTTCGTAAGTACTGGTTTAATTAACTTATTCTTAAAATAAGAAACATTTATTCTGTGTTGAGCTAATTTATTTGCCCAACCATCAGTAATAAATACAAGTTAGTAACTTTTGGCTGATTTTAGAAAATTTACTAGGTAAGGTTGAACCAAAATTAACATCTAATTAGTTAAGAACGAAATAGATATTAACTGAAAGCAAATAACCAATCTGCGATTGGGTATGAGTAAGTTATTCTTTTGCTAAAATGCAACCACTACGAGAAGGAATTGTTAAATTGAGCAGTTTGCATTCGCTGTCAATATTCCATTTAGTTTCGTTTTTGCTATACACAAGTTTTTGAGGCTGGAATTTTAGTTCGCTAACATCAATTTTTACAGTTGCTTTCTTCATACCAATATTAATTGCAACTATTACTTCTTCAGTTTCTAAAATCCGTGCAAATACATAAATATCTCCTTCTGTAAACAAAACTTGATATTTACCAGTATGCAAACAAGTATAGCGATTGCGTAGGGCTATTAGTTCGCGGTGGATTTTGAGAATATCCTGATTCCAGTTTTCATTGGAAGGAAATCCACGACGAGAGTCTGGATCGATACCACCAGGTAAACCTACTTCATCACCATAGTAAATGCTGGGAGCTCCGGGAAAGGTAACTAATAATAAAGTTGCTAATTCAACACTTGCAACATCTCCACCTGTAATCGTTAGCAGTCTAGCAGTATCGTGGGAAGCAAGTAGATTCAATTGGGTGAGTTGAATTTCCCAAGGATAGAGTTTGAGTAATTCTTGGATTTTATTCGCATATTCTGTTGCTGATAAAGCCGGGTAAACTTCATAGTCCCGTCCTTGGACATATTCCCGCATCACGCGATCGCCTGCAGTAAAAGCAATGGTTGGTCCAGTAAATAAGTAATTCATTACCCCATCAAATTGGTTTCCATCTAACCATTGACGGGAATCTCCCCATACTTCACCAACAATATAAGCTTCGGAGTTGATAGCTTTGACCCGTTTCCTGAATTCTTCCCAAAATCCGGGAGTTTTAATTTCAAATGGTACATCTAAGCGCCAACCGTCAATACCTACTTTTAGCCAATATTCGGCAATTTTCATGATATATTCCTGAACTTCAGGATTATCGTGATTAAATACTGGTAAAGCGCGATTTCCTACCCAACCAACATAATTCGGTGGTGAATCTCCAGTGTAAGCTGCAAGGGGCCATCCTTCAATTCGGAACCAATCCAACCAAGGGGAATGGGGACCATTTTCTAAGATGTCGTTAAAAAAGAAAAATCCACGACTCGCGTGGTTAAATACTCCGTCGAGAACTACTTTAATATTACGTTGACGTGCTGCATGTAGAAGTTCTCGGAAAGCTGTATTACCACCCAAGATGGGGTCTACTTGATAATAATCATGGGTATGATAGCGATGATTGCAAGCTGATTGAAAAATCGGGGTAAAGTAAATCGCATTTATTCCCAAGTCTTGAATGTAATCTAATTGTTCGATTACACCCCATAAATCCCCACCTTTGTAACCTTGGAGTGTTGGTGGAGCTTCCCAAGGTTCCCATGAAGGATTGTGAAGTAATTTTCCATCTGTTTGCTGACTTTTGGCAAAGCGATCGGGGAATATTTGGTAGAAAACTGCGTGTTTAACCCAATCTGGTGTTTGAATCTGCATAGATTAAATTTATAAGACTATCCAAGTTTATAGAACTACAGAAAGTCACTAACTTGCAACACGCTATCAGAAAAACAGCCAATGCAAATAGAGAGTTAACGAGAAACCCAATTAAAATTCAAAAAAAATATATTGCTACTCAGTAATATGTATCACGGGAAACAATTATTCAGATGATTAGTGCTAAATATTTTAGGGTACTAAATATTTTGAACAAAACCACAATCAACTGGGTTTTTGATTCCTCACTCCCAAATTTTGTAAGATTTTGCCAATATTATTCAAGTCTCCCACAATTCTTCTAATGGGATGAGGCCAAACTTTAACTAGAGTCGGAGTCGCTGTAACTTGGTTCGCTTCTGCTTGTTCGGGATGACTTAAAACATCAATCACCTTGAGAGTATAAGGATGACCCAAATATTTTTCTAAAATTTCGTGTAAAGTCTGTAAAATATGCTCTGTTGCAGGGTTATGTCCAGCAATGAATAGACGAAAGACATGAGCCTGGGTTTCTGTTTCTGAATTTTCTGGAGAAATAGTTGTTGGTCTATTATTTAAAGTTACAGGTTCAGAAAGATCCAAACGTAAGACCAGATCATTTTCTTCCCACAACAACGGAAATGAAGAACGATAAGTAGTCAACATCATGCGATCGCACAAATCTTCATGCCAGGTAGCGCTCTGCCACACTAATTCCTTTGTACCAAAAATACAATTTAATAAAGCCTGATAGCGAATTACAAGAGGACTTGCTTCAGCAAAGGTTTTTATCTGTTGGGTGTTTGGATCTAGCCAATGGTCAATTGTGGCAGTATAACAAGGAACTAAAAAGTGAGGTGGTTCTGACAAACCTAAGGTTTCTTGTAAAGTTGCACATAAATGTAAATGCCATCGACCTTGTTTATGGGGGTCAATACAATATACTAAATCTCCACCCGGAGTGAATAGCGCAATCCCTTTAAATAATTTCGGTAGAGATAATTTATCGGAGTCCAAAAGTATAAGCCAATGTCACAATTTGTGCTAACTAAGGACTTATTGCCCTTTTTTGCAAGTAGAGAGGATTTGAAAAAACAAAAACCTCACTACCTTTATTATTCCATTTGAGAAGCTGCAAATCTTCAAAAATTTAAAACAACTATATAAATAAGGAGTCAGAAGTCAGGAGTCAGAATTGTGCGCTACCGCGCACCGCTTTGCTAACAGGAGTCAGGAATTAAAAGTAATAAATTACCCATTACCCATTACCCATTACTCATTACTCATTACTCATTACTCATTACTGTGCGCTGTCGCGTCCCGCAATACCTTACGGTACGCTACCGCTAGCCGCTAACGTTACTTATTACTCATTACCAATAAGCTTAAACGCGACCGCGAAGGAATTGCGCCATTTCATTGGGGGTAGGTGACATTTCCAAAGCTGTTTCTTCAGTAATTCTTCCTTCTTCATAAAGTTTAAATAGGGATTGGTTCATGGTAGCCATACCGTCATAACTAGCTTGTTTCATTAGTTCGGTAATTTCATCATACTTACCATCAATGACCCATTCTTTGACAGCATCAGTATTAATTAAGATATCGTGGAAAGCCGCACGTTTGCCATCAGTAGTCCGACACAAACCTTGAGCGATGACTGCAACTAAAGCTTCAGATAAGGCTACTCGCATTGCATCCTGTTCTTCACCAGAGTAAAGATTAAGAATACGCTCAATGGTTTTTACTGCGCTATTGGTGTGTAGGGTACCCATAACTAAGTGACCTGTTTGAGCAGCCTTAAGAGCAGTATTTACAGTTTCCTTATCTCTCATTTCACCTACAAGGATTAAATCTGGGTCTTCCCGCAAAGCTGCTTTTAGTGCATTATCAAACTTACGGGTATGCATACCCACTTCACGCTGTTTGACGAGAGATTTTTGAGACTTGTGAACAAATTCAACTGGATCCTCAATGGTGATGATATGTTTAGGCATCTCTTTATTGATATAGTCAATCATCGCCGCCATTGTGGTAGATTTACCAGAACCAGTCGGACCCGTGACTAAAATTAAACCCTTGTGATAGTGACAAATATCTTTAAATACTAACGGCAATTTTAGCTGTTCCATGGTTAGTATTTTGACTGGTATGAGACGCAATACCATTGCATTACCCCGCAGGGAATCAAAAATATTAATCCGTACTCGGGCAAAATCGTATTGAGTCGCACCGTCAAATTCAAGTTTTTCTTCAAAACTTTTGATCTCTTCGGGGGTTAAGATTTCCTGTAACCATCCCCTGAAAGTCTCTTTATCTGTAACTGGATATTTTGTGGTTTCAATCTCACCACGGTTACGATACCGAGGTACTTCTCCCACACCGAGGTGAATATCGGAAAAACCATCATCAAAAGCTTTTTTAATTAACTGCTCCAATTTTGGTTGGGAAGAATTATTTCTGGAACTCAAGTTATTTCTGGAATTTGTAGGACTTGGTGCTGGTGGTGGAGTTCCCGGACGATGTGTAGATGAATTATTGAAAGCTGGTGGTGGAGGTGGTGGAGATTTAACTACAGGATTAACAGGAGTTCTTGAAGTAGACATATTTAATGTTTGTGTAACTTGTCGTTGAGTATCGATAGTTGGCTGCACCGTGGCTAGAAAATCATCAGACCCATCGGATGTCGAATTGGATAAATTCTCAGATTTGATATCCATATATAGATGCTGGTTAACCCAAATTTTTAAATAGAATTCAACTAAACTATGCTTTTGTATGATTTTGAGCTACGAAAATTTGAGTAACGAAAATCATACTCACGATTTACAAAAAACTGATTTAGTTATGTACAAATTCATTTAACACTCGTGCAGGATAAGTTTTCTTCAGTGAAAAAACTTAAAAATGATGATTTTAAATACTTCACGAACAAGTTTGAGACTATCTGTACGGGCACAGAAGCGCAAATAAAAATTTTCAGCCTAAACTCTTAACGCATCAATAGTTAAGCCATCAACAGTAGGATTATTGCTTTTCTCTAAGTCTCACTAAAAATAAATATTCGTAGCACTGTAAAAGCTAAATATGACTGAATTTATACGCTTTATAGCCAGGAGCAAAATCGTAGATTGTGACGTTATTAAATTATGAGAGCCTGACTTGTTTTCTATAAGAAATGTAAAGTCGCTTAAAATTAAAGATTTCAACAAATAAAAGTAAAATTTCCTCTTTCCTGAAATATAAAGGTTATCGGAGCCCTTTACGCTATTAATACTTTTGACAGATGGCAAACATGGGGTTGGCAACTAGCTGAGAAATTAAGGTTTATCCACAATTACGAAAAATAAACTGTAAAGTTTATTAAATAAAGGCTCATTTAATCAGATGGATTCTATATACTTATCAACACGGAAGAAGAATACTAAATATCGAATCAGTTTGAATTCAGCAGATATTTATTGCTGATTGTTACGGTATAAATGCATTTTTTAGGAGGACAAGTCATGTCTGTGTCAGGAACATCCGATTTAGGAAAAACCTATTCATTATTAATGGTTAAATGCTTTTTAATATGGACGTTCACTTTGGCAGTATGCTTGCTTGTTGTCGGTTTTCCACTTGTAGTTTTAATGGCGACTGTTGGATGTTTACTATCTATTGTTCTGCAATCTGTAATGCCTGTTAGTGCAGTTTTACTAGTAGCTGGTGGTTTAATTTCATTTAATGTGATGGCAGTTCTGATAGGAGCTGGTGTATTAACTGCTAAAGGTATTAATCCTAAAGAAGTTAGCTGGTTAAGCTGGTTGCATGGAGAGGAAGATGAAATGCAAACTACAGTTTATGCAGCTTGTCCTTTGACTTGTAATATCGAATAATTGAATATCCAAATTTAACTATCTGATTACAAATCATCTAACAACAAATTATCAAACAATAAATCATCAGATAACGAATCATCAGACTACAAATTAAAAATTGACAAACAGCGCATCTGCCCGGTAAAACCGGGTTTTTTCATGTTTAATAATTTTTCCATATTTATTTTCATGTCGAAAAAGTTATTACAGGAAATATAAGAGAAGAGGGAACGGGGAACAGCGCAACTAACCCGCGCTTTTCAAAACCCAGGGGGAATAGATTCACAATACAGGAAATGGGAAAATTTTCCTGCGAAGGATCTCTTAAAGTTAATGTAGATGGAAGAATATGAGAAAGATTTCAAATTTTGTGATTGCAAACTATTGACTAATGGCTATGGACTCATAACTATTGAAAGAATTACTGTCGTTCACATGATTGTTAACTAATGACCAATCAAAAGCGCGTTTGTATTATTTTGGGTACTAGACCTGAAGCAATTAAACTAGCGCCGGTAATTCAGGTTTTTCAGAACTATTCTGGTTTTGAAACTCAAGTGGTTTTGACTGGACAACATCGTGAAATGGTTGAACAGGTTATGCAATTGTTTAACCTAAAAGCAGATGTTGATTTAGAAATTATGCAACCCAAGCAATCTTTGAGCGATATCACTTGTCGCAGCTTGCGTGGCTTAGAAGAATTATTCAATACGAATAAACCAGATTTAGTAATAGTTCAAGGAGACACAAGCACTGCTTTTGCTGCAGGTTTAGCAGCTTTTTATCAAAAAATTCCTTTAGGTCATGTAGAAGCAGGACTTAGAACTGACAATTTATTCAATCCTTATCCAGAAGAAGCTAACAGAAGGCTAATTTCTCAAATTACTCAGTTACACTTTGCACCAACGTCTTTAGCTGTAGAAAATCTGAAAAGTTCTGGAGTTTTAGGTGAAGTGTATTTGACAGGGAACACAGTTATTGATGCACTTTTAAATGTTGCAGCGAAAAAACCTGCTTGTAACATACCAGGGTTAGAATGGGATAAATATCGCGTTTTACTTACAACGGTTCATCGTCGAGAAAATTGGGGCGAACCATTACAAGATATTGCTCAAGGTTTTTTACAAGTACTAGATAAAAATCCCGATACAGCTTTATTATTACCTTTACATCGCAATCCTACAGTTAGAGAACCTTTACAAGCACTTTTAGGCAATCATCCCCAAATATTTTTAACAGAACCTTTAAACTATGGCGAGTTAGTTGGAGCAATTATGCGATCGCATCTTCTCCTAACTGATTCTGGTGGTTTGCAAGAAGAAGCACCCAGTTTAGGAAAACCAGTTTTAGTTTTGAGGGAGACAACGGAAAGACCAGAAGCTGTGAATGCTGGTACAGCTAAACTTGTTGGGACTAAACCAGAGAAAATTGCAATGAACGCAACTGAATTATTGAGTAATTCTACTGCTTATGAGGCTATGGCTAATGCAATTAATCCATTTGGTGATGGTTTAGCGTCGGAGCGAATTTTGCAAAGTGTCAGGAATTTTTTATAGGGCTATTTGGTAATGAGTAATAAGTAATAAGTAATAAGTAATGAAGCGTGTAGCTAGCGTCAAGCGTACCGGTTTGGACGCGTCTAAAGACGAATGCACGCGTCTGACGACGTTAGCGCAGCCAATGCCGTAAGGCTTAACCGCAAGAGCTATAGGTATTGCGGGGGGGCGCGACAGCACACAGTAATGAGTAATGTTAGCGCCTAGCGGTAGCGTACCGTAAGGTATTGCGCACAGTAATAAGTAATGAGTAGTAAGTAGTAAGTAATTTCTGACTTCTGACTTCTGA
>JGI1201J43222_100225_pt1 | contig 17051 bp, 12 predicted proteins | sample MastesBC008_FD_43222 | JGI IMG/M metagenome (IMG submission 43222) | reverse complement strand
CAAACTAAAACTATAGCTGGTTACGGTTCTTCATCTGTTGGAATATCCGGTTCTGCATCTAGCTTCTACCCCTCTTACAACCCCTACCACTAAGCAGAAGGTTTAAGTCAAAGCTAATTTGCAAACTGTAGGACTTAGGTTGTCATAGGGTAATGGATAATGGAAATTTATAGTATCATTCAGGGTTTTAATCCCAGGTATGTATGCTACCAACAAAATTTTTCATCCTCTCTAGTATCTCCAGTATTTTGGAAAAATCAGCCTGAGTCCTGATTTCAACTTCAAGCAAAGCTCCGTTCTACTTAGTAGATAATATTCCTAGTTCTGATTTATAAAAACTTAACTCATAGCAGACATATACTCTACTTTGTGAAGCAGCGCGGTCTTGGGGGTCTCCCCCATGAGCGACAACTGAACCCGTAAGGGTGTAAATCTGACATATATAGGCGGCTAATACTCTATTCCGGACATGAGATTTAAGGTCTGGAATAGATTTTTCATTAGGAGGGAAATATCTTATGTAGCAGTCCTAAATCATTTGTAAAAATAAATAGAATCGCTATATATAGAATTTATTCTTCTAATAAAATGTGTTTAAGTTGGTAATTTAATATAAATCCCTCGCACTAAATGAGCAAGGGTAAGTATGTACAGATATTGGCAGTTTTATAATTAGCAGAAAACTATTTTTGCTAGTATAGAAAATGTGGTACTAATAGATTTAAAAAAATCACTACGATCAGACCTATTTTTTATTATGTTCGATAACTATAAATTGAATCTGAAAAAATAAGAGATGCTAGTACTTGAAGCAAGATGAACAGTATTATTAGTTATTGCTGCGGCACTTGCATCAGCGAATGCAAAACCTCCTGAGAATAAATTCGTTTTATAATTTATAGTCGAAGTCTGAACATTTGTAGAAGATAAATCACCAAAAGCAACACCTGAAGCTATTGCAAAGCTTGAATATGGAGATGTTGTTGCGATAGCTTGAGCCTTAGCAAACATTCCTCCAAATATTTGATTTTTTTCTTCTACTATTCCTAAAAAATCTAAGTCATTAATAATCATCTTTCACAAAAGATATCATTTATATAATAAAATATTAACATGGATTTATGTTTAAATAATTGACTTCATTAGTGGCTAAACAAAAATTATAAATAAAATAATGAGAAATAAATCATATTTTTATATACAGTTAATTGATTGCATTTTATGAAAAATTCCAAAATTAATAAATTATTTAAACAACAAAATAAGTTCGACTTTTATTGTTTATTTAGACTTTTTTAATAACCCTTTTTACTATTTATATACATAATAGAACGCAAATATTTATTTAAAAATTACTTATTAAATTTGATTTACAAAAAATAAGATGCATCATACATTTATCTAATATTCTGTTTATATAATGTTTCAATGGATTGACATGTATGCGATTGCTAAATAAAGATAATTATTCTTAAATGAAGTTTTTGGGCGTTAGTCAAGCGTATTTATCTTAAAACATCTCTCTAAAATCTCACATTCATAGTTTTTAGGACTTACGCAAAATTAACCTAATGGCGTCATTACGTTAGCACGCACCTACAGTGTTCAGCGTAGCTGCGTCAACAAACAGCTTTGCTGCGGGCTAGCGACAGCGACGTATATGTCCTGCGGACACGCTATAGCTATAGCTGCGCTACTTACAGAGTCGCTACCTGCGGATCCGCTAACACGAAAACTCTGGGATTGTTATCTCCTAAACGGAGACGCCGTCTTCTGCGCTACCTTACGGATCCGCTAACCCTGCACTGCGTTTCGGTCGCAATGACAAATCTATGTCCTACGGACACGCTACGAAGACCGTTGCGTAAGTCCTGGTTTTATACGGGAACAGTTTTCATGGGAGAGTTTATAAACCTGAAATTTAGCTAGCAAATGAATATTTAATGTATTACCCAAGATAGATAATGGTGAATCAAGTATGGCTGGCTAAGAGTAAATAAAGATAATGCTAGTTTTTTATATCATGGGATTCCAAAATATAATGTACGGATAGGCTAGCAAAAATTATTTGCTCTTGTTACAAATAAACTAAGCTGGTCTCTAATCTTTGTGTTAATCTTATCCACAGGTGCAATTCTAGTATTTGCGATCTGCTAGTACGACTTCTGTTAAGTATTAATACTCTATATGCGCTGCAACGCCACTTGTGATCGTATTGTGCGATCTATTTTTTATCACCTTCAAAACAGGTAAAAGTATATCTTCATCAGAGAAATTTGAAAGATTGCTGTAATTCTCAAAGCCGGATATAAAAGAAAAATAACTTCGTATAAATACTATGTTTATAGAATCATAAATAACATGGAGAATTGTTCGCGTAAGCCGACACGAAAGTCATCAAAAAGAAAAGCCATCAAAAAAATTTATAAAAGAATCCAACAAAAAAGAATTCAACGCAAAAAAATTCACAAACGTCGCCAAAAGAGAATATCACTTTTTACAGCTTTTGCAATTGTATTATTGTTTGCTGGTGGTGCTCTTGCGATTACCTCTATTCGGATTGGTTTTTTATTAATTGTCAGACCAAGTGAGGTTCTCTGGGTCAATCATTTACTACCTGAATGGGCAAAAATTAAGGATGTAGATCTCGACTTACCCCAAAGTCGCAAACAAATCGAAAATGCTATATATCACCAAGGACAAATTGCAGGAAAAGTCTTACCCTTAGCAAAAACTACTGACCAATCCTTTCTACTTCCTATTTTTCAAAAAAGACCCAACTGTCAGTCAGATTGTCAGAAAATTGTTGAATTAAGGGCTTACAATCGTTCCAAGCGAACTGGAGAAACGCCAGAAAAATACTATGAAATGGTTGCACGCTTAGCAATTGATGGTCCAGAAGAATCTTTTGTTATCGCTCCCTTGGTAAATATTACTAACGAAACCCAAGGTGCTAATATTGCCTTACCCTTAAGTCAGATTGAGTCCTTTCGAGGAAATAATCTTCCACCAGGAAAGTGGTTTTATCTCCAGGGTCAGCATAATTCCGGCAACCACAGTGTGACTTACGGTCATATTATTTACTACAATCCAAAACGCAAACACTTGAAAGTAATGCAGCCTTGGAGTAGTCCATCAGGAGACCTTCCAAAATGGCAGCAAGTAACAGGGGACAAGATAAAAGAACTAGTTGTTAACCAAACAGTTGGTTTTGAGCCTCGAGTTCGCGTTTATCAGGCTAAGTACTTTAACTCTATTCGCAACCCAATTAGACTTCGCTCGATCACCCTTAAACCTCCAACCTTCAAAGATAGGGGTTACCAAAAAGCTTTACTAATTGCTCGCAAGGGTTTGTGGACTCCAGCCTTTAAGTGGTTACAATTTATCCAAAAGCAACACAAAGGCAAAATATCTGCAGATTCCATCGCTCAAATTGACTTAATTCGCTTGCACTCAGAACTTAGTACCAAGCAAGCAAATATCAATTGGGCAAGTCCCAGCCAACAAATACAAGTCTATTTAATTGATGGTCGCTGGGAAAAAGCTTTACAAGTATTTGAGAAGTCGCCAAGCAATTCCAAAGAAATAGTCAGCTTGCTCAAAGCAGATAGAGGTAGATTGTGGGATCGCGTTAAAGCCGCGCTACAAGTCAATCCCAATCGCCCCCAAGTTCAAACATGGGGGGCTCTAATTTTAGCTGCAAAATTTGGAGATTCGCGTGCAAAATCATGGTTAACAACGCAAAAAAGGTTAAATAAAAGTAACCTTGCACGCCTTGAAATTTTGCTGGCAAGACTTGAGGATGGGACAGAATAATTACAATAATGTCTTATTGCTGTCCTGGGAAGCTTTATCTGAAATTAGATGGATCTCCAATTAGAAGTGACATGCTGCCACACTCGCTGAATCAAATATGGGGTGGAAACATGTCACATATGGAAAAATACTGATGGATATTGTCTAAGACATTAATCCTTTTAAATCATAGATTGGAGTAATTGGTGTTTTATATTTGGATTCAGAAAAAGTGATTTTTTTATTCTTGTTTGGTATTCGCAGCCAATCTTTTGAGTTGTAAATGTTTTAGCTCTTGAAGTAGACAATCCACCTCAGCTTGTAAATGCATGAACTTGACCTGTTGGTCAACCTTATAAGGAGATTGATTTAACTTCGTTGCCACCATAGTTTGAGATTCTCGATCGGACACACTGGATATAGACATTTTTAACTGAATTAAAATTTAACTCACACCATAAGAAATATTATAATGGTGCAATATAAAGTAATCATTAAATTATTATATATTTGCCATTGTCATCCGTAATTATTGCGAATTAAATAAATACTGAGTCACTTAAGTACATAGCGCAACAAAAGCTACATGCGCACCAAGTGAAACTCAATGAAAATTAAACCATGGGAGTCTAACTAAATCCTGTGGAATTGAATCGAATAAATTTGGAAAAATATTAAATATTGAAAAATATTAAATCCTGAAGAAATGGATCCCGGCTGTTGATCTATACATGTTAAAGGATACAATAATATATTGCATTGCTTGATAATTAAAGCGGCAATTATCTTGTAGATCCATCTTGTAAATTCAAGATTTCGGTTACAGGATACGTAACAATTGCCTGCATTTTTTTATTTAAAGTTTTTTATTTCTGACTAAGAGGCCTATTAAAAACCGTGACTTTAAGCCTGTCTGCTGCGACATCTCAACGCCAACCGTGGCGTGGATTGATAGAGCAATATCGTGAATACTTGCCTGTAAGCGAAGAAACTCCGGTAGTAACTCTGTTAGAGGGTAATACTCCCCTTATCCCAGTTCCTGCGATCGCAAAACGTATTGGCAGACAAGTAAACGTTTTTGTTAAATACGATGGTCTCAATCCCACCGGTAGCTTTAAGGACCGAGGGATGACAATGGCAATTTCTAAAGCCAAAGAAGCTGGAGCAAAAGCAGTAATTTGTGCCAGTACCGGAAATACCTCAGCAGCAGCTGCTGCTTATGCAAAGCGTGGGGGGATGAAAGCTTTTGTCTTGATTCCGGATGGCTATGTTGCTTTGGGTAAATTAGCACAGGCTTTACTCTACGGAGCTGAGGTGCTGGCGATCGAGGGTAACTTTGATGAAGCTTTAGAAATTGTGCAAAAAATAGCCCGTAATTATCCCGTCACCTTGGTGAATTCTGTTAATCCCTATCGTTTAGAGGGACAAAAAACAGCAGCCTTTGAAATTGTAGATACTTTGGGAAATGTTCCAGACTGGTTGTGTATCCCAGTTGGTAACGCCGGTAATATTTCTGCTTACTGGATGGGATTTTGTGAATATCATCAAGACCAAAAATGCGACCGTTTACCTAAAATGCTCGGCTTTCAGGCTGCGGGTTCTGCACCTTTAGTTAAGGGCGAACGAGTGATGCATCCGGAAACCATCGCTACGGCGATTCGTATCGGTAACCCAGCCAGTTGGGAAAAAGCAGTTGCTGTAAAATCAGCTAGTATGGGTAATTTCTATGCTGTAAGCGACGAAGAAATTCTTGATGCTTATCGATTACTTGCATCGACAGAAGGTATTTTTTGCGAACCTGCAAGCGCTTCTTCTGTAGCAGGTTTATTGAAAGTAAAAGACCAAGTACCCACTGGAGCAACAGTTGTTTGTGTCTTGACGGGAAATGGCTTAAAAGACCCAGATACAGCAATTAATCATAGTAATCCCCAGTTTAAAAAAGGTATAAAACCAAATATCAACGCTGTTGCTAAAGCTATGGGATTTTGAGTATCAGTGATAGCTTAATGTCCTACTGTACACACAATATCTAGGGTACGCTTTGTCCTTAGGCTAGCAATTTATTTCTAACGCCAAGCCCTCACGGACTGCTGTTTACTGTTCGCTCCTCCCATTACTAACTTTAGTTTTCTGTTGTTTAAAACCATCAATCGCATCGCCCAAAGCTGTAGTAAGGCTTTTACGGGTTTGAATATGCACCTCTTGTTCCGTTTTTAAAGCTTGCTGTAAGCGATCGCGTTCTTTCATTACACCAATTAGTTTGACTTTCAGTTCTTTAATCGAATTAAGTTTTTCTACTTCATCCTGAATTTTCGTAGCTGTTTGAGCATCTGGTAACTTTCCATCATCGGTACCTTTTATTTGTCGAATTTCTGACTTTAAAGAAGCTATAGTTTCTTGAAATAATTGTACGTCTGTACGACGTTGTTCTGCCTCAGTATTATAAAGCTTACGCCATTTCTCCGAACTCTCCCAAGCCGATGTCAGTTGGGTTTGTAAATCAATTATAGTTTGTTTCAATCTCTGAATTTCTGTCAGCCATTTTTGTGTTAAGTCTTGACTCATAAAAAAATCCACATATATTTATGTTAGCTTGCATTTTCTCACAAAAATCCAGAATTCAACCTGGAATGAAGCTCAAAAATTTTTAAAATAGCTAATAAGTAAAATTGTAATTTTAAGATATTCTACTGGAGTTATTTGAACTTTGATAAAATATAAGACAAAATTTCAAAGCTGTAACGAGAAGTTGGAATCAAAAATATCTTTATAGATTACAAGAACTACAATAGTTATCAAGTATCGTAGACATCAAAAATTATACAAATCACTAAAGTAGAATGTGAAGTCTGTACGCAAGAATTTAATCGCTTAATCCATGATTTAATTCAATATAATGTGTAACTCTATGGTTTTGAATTTGATACTTTCAATACAATGTTCTCAATAATTATTTTGAACTCTCAATAATTAATTTTCAATCAATTAATTATTATAAATTTATAACTTCTTGTATTGATACATTGTAGAAATCTTAGGATTACTACTGTCATCATATTAATGATGAATTTCTGATTCACCAAAAATATAATGACTCAGCAAAAATACTCTAATAATTAACATAATCATTCAAACAAGCTGCTTACTATGATTCGAAACTGGTTATCTAATAACTTGGGTGTAAGTCCAGTTCGCAAAGAACAGGTTTATACAGAAATATACAAATCGGTAAGTTTGAAAGATGTCAGCTACTGGATTGAAGTTCTGTTTTCTGCGGGAATTGCGACTTTGGGATTGGTACTCAATAGCCCTGCGGTAATTATTGGTGCAATGTTGATATCACCATTAATGGGATCTATTCTCGCTAATGGGTTATCACTAGCAGCAGGCGATGTGATTTTAGCTTGGCGGGCACTAATTAAGCTAATTTTGAGTTGTGGTGTGGCTATTTCATTTGCATTGTTTTTGGTATGGTTGCTTCCATTTAAGGAAATGACACCCGAAATTTTAGCCCGCACTCGCCCTAATGTTTTAGATTTGGTTGTGGCTTTATTTTCTGGTGCAGTTGGTTCTGTAGCGATTTGTAAACAGCCAAAGGGTGTCGTTACTTCTATTCCTGGAGTTGCGATCGCTGTTGCCCTCATGCCACCATTATGTGTGGTGGGCTACGGTTTAGGGATTGCAGCAAGTCAAGGTTTTACTAATGGATTACAGGTTGCTAGCGGTGGTGGATTGTTATTTTTTACTAATTTAGTAGCCATCACTTTCACTGCAATGATAGTTTTTCTGGCATTAAATGTTGACAGCGCGCGTGCAAAACAAAGTATTAGAGAATGGCGTCAACAAGATAAAGAAACTATCTGGATGCGAAATATCCTAGAAAACTTACCAGCTTCCAAGAAATTAAGGAAGATTGGTACGCTTCCAGCGCGGTTTATGTTGATTTTATTCACTATAGTTGCAATTTTTATTCCTCTCAATCAATCATTTAGGCAGCTAAAGCGAGAAGTTGCGCGCCAACAAGAGGAAAATTCGATTAATTCAGCAGTAAAGGAGATATGGCAAGAAAATTTTGCTAATTTACCAAATGGTGAGCCGCGTTCTTTTATTGGTGGAATGGAAACCCGACCAAAAGAGCAGAGATTATTCATTCAAATTCAGGTTTTTACTAGTAAGTTGTACACACCAGAAGAACAAAATAGTTATGTAAAAAAACTTGCTCGGCGTTTGAATAAGCTACCAGAATTATTAACTCTCAAATTAATTGAGATCCCTACAGCATCCAATGAGGTAATTCGCTCTTTACCGCAGCAGGAACCAGAAACAGTAGAACCAGCAGTTGTTACAATTGCTCAGCTACATGCTAATTTCACTCAAGAAATACAAACAGCTATGAGCAGTCTGCGATTACCACCACCAGCTGAAATAGTTAATTATGAGGTTACTACTACTCCCACTACACCATTAAAAGTCCAGGTCATATATTTAAGCGAACGTGACATTAGTTCGGATGCTCAGTTGTTATTAGCGGATGACATTAAAACCAGATTGGCTTATCCATCTGCGATGGTCAGTATGAACAGAATTTCTCCTGCGGTGGGAGATATATCATTTACCCGTAATGAATCTCAACTTACTCAAATAGATATCCAAAGATTGGATCGGGTCGCAGATATCTTACAACAACAGTCGGCTTTACGTTTACAAGTAACTACTCACAGACAAGCTGACGAACCCAAAGAAATTTTACTGGCTCGTTTTCAAACAATAAAAGAATACCTAGAATCGAAACGACAAATCAGAGCTGAAAGAATTGCAATAGTAAATGGAGATACCTCTCGATTCAATGCAGTACTTCGATTAACAACAAAATCCTCAAATCAGACTTTCGTCGCCCAATCTTTTGATAATTCCGATAATGATCTCTAGTTATCGATTTATTGCTTAATACGAATCTGTTACTTAGGGCTTACTGAATAAAACTTAAACCTATAACAGACAAGGTTTTTAAGCTTTTTTGTGTCAAACAAGTGCAAGGAAATAATGTTTATAGTCTCAAAAACCTTGCACTTTATTCCCTGATATCTTTAGGTAAATTAGAAACCAAAGGACGAAACTAATATTTTGTACGCTGTGTGGCTTCTAGATTCGCGAAACTCTACTTTTTTAGCTAACGCTACGCTGTGCGAACAGCAAGCCCTACTTAGGATGATGCTAAGAAATACGAGGTTATTTTGGAAACTCAATTTGTAGGAAATCAAGTTTAAAGAAAGGGGTTTTTTCTTGAAAGACTGGACAGAGGCTGAGCCGCACCTGCAGTTTAAGCGCAGCTACACCGCACGGAAAATCTGTTGCAATGATTTATTAGTGATTTATTAAATTGATGTGATTTCCATTTTAATCTTGGAAAGTGCTAATAGGCAGCTACTAATAAATTAATTACGCAGATATCCCTTTCAGATAAATCAAATAAACTTAATCTTTTCCTTCAGTTGTTTTCTGAGTAGATGAAGACTGAGATTGATTATTAAGGTAATTAAATATCCCATTTAAGGGGGAAATTCTTATTCCTGGTGGGGTGTAATCTGCAGGAAGGTAACTTTCTGGAATAGTTATTTGATTACCATCTCTGATCGCAGAGTAGTGGGGAGAAAGAATTTCAATACCATTTTCGTTACATTTGTCCTGAATATTTTGGTGCAATTCCGAGTAAATTCGCGCCATAATAGCAGGACGTTTGGTATAAGCATTTAACTCATAGCTGACATAAAAGTCATCTAAACTTTTTTGCAATACAAAAGGTACTGGTTCAGTAAGAATATCTTGTGTTACTTTTGCTGCATCAATCAAGACTTCATGGACTTTACGCCACGGTACATCGTAGCCCAAAGTGATATTAGTGTGAAGCACTAGCGGTGGATGTTCGGGATCGGACTGAGCCGCACTATAATTAACGATTTGACTCGTTAAAACCGTAGAATTGGGCAAAGTGATTACAACATTTTTTATCGTTCGGATCCGCGTAACTAACAAAGTTTTTTCTGCAATATCCCCAATCGCATCAGCAATTTTCACGCGATCGCCAATTTGAAATGCTCTGGTGTAAATCAAAATAATCCCAGCAACTATATTTGCGACAACAGCTGTGGAACCTAAGGAAAAAAGTACACCTAGGAACAAAGAAACTCCCTGAAAAGCTGGAGAACCAAATCCTGGTAAATAAGGGAAAGCTACTACTGCAGCTAAAATTATCATTAAAAAGACAGACAATTTATAAGTTGGTCTTGCCCATTCTCGATAAAAACCTTGAATGGTCAGGTTACCACGTTCAATTGCTATAAAGAAATTGCCAAGCAGTTTAATTAAATAAAAAGTAACAAAAATAACAATAAATAAAGCAAAAATATTTGGTAGATACTTGATAAATTCTTCCCAAGAGGTTACAGCAGCTTTGACAAAGTATTGAAAAACCTGTCTTCCAAATTGTTTAGTCCAAGGAAAGAAACTTAAAACTAAAGGTATATAAAACGCTAAAGCTCCCAAGGTTAAAATCCATCTTAGGAACTTGAGTATGGAAATTAGTAACGAGGAAATTCGAGTTGCAGGTAACAAGTCAAAATTTTGAATTCGCAATGCGGGAATTCTCGTGCTCCCGAAAGTATTGACTTGGGTATAAAGTTTGGGGAATAAGAAAGCAAATAAAATTAATGTCGCTAAAAATATTACTGTGGCGATCGCAGTATTGATAATTCCTTGACGTATAAATTCTGGACTGCGTTCTTGACGATATTGAACTACTTGTGTCTGAATTTTTGCTAGATAGCTTCTTGCTAGTGCTTGTCGTGTTTGGTCAAAAGCTCTAGCATCCGCATCGGTTACCGTTAACAGTACCCGATTTCCCACAGTTAAATTAGTAGTTTCGGGTTTATCATCCACAGCAAATGTGTTTACTTTGACTGTTGGGTCTTCTGCGATCGCTTTTAAACGATTTGTTACAGCTCTGGCGCGTTCCTCTGCTGTAAAAGCCCCAACCCCTGCTCGAATATCAAAAAGTTTTTCTCCTCCAAGTATTACTCCCATCGCTTCAGGGTTAGAATTTGGAGTTGTGGTTACATTTGGCGTAGGGTTTGCTGGTGCTTGGGCGTAGCTACCTGAAAATGGAACAATAAATAGTGATATACATAAAGCTATGACTGCAAAAAAAAACTTCAGAGCTTGAAATTTAAGGAAGTTTTTTTTCCTGGTGATTTTACTCAAACGTTTCATTTACAACTAAGACAGAAGTTTAATAATCATAGGGTTTAACTGAACCGAACAAAATAAGTTATTTGTAAAACGTAATCGTAAACAAACCAAAATTTTCAATAATTAAATTGGAATTGGTGAATCTACATAAATTGTTGGTTCACTGATTGAGAATCTTATACCATTTTTCTCAAGCATTTGAGAAATTTTTGTATTGGCTAACTCTAATAAACGCTTACGCAGTTGAGTAGAATCTTCACTTGAACCTAAGATAAAAAAAGTTATCCTCGCACGACTTCCAGGTCTCTCGTCAATTTGAAAAAAATTAATCTCCGTACTACCGGGGTCGATACCAAATACAGCATTAGTGCTTTCTTGAATCACTTTGACCACGAAAGATTGCTGATGTTTTTCCAATACTCGAACAAAATCTAGATAGAGTAGTACCATTACCTTTTTACCCCTGGTAATGTTTTCAATATCCTTAGTTGCCATCAGAGAATTAGGAACAATTAAAAGAGTATTTTTTGCAGCTAGTCGAATTTTTGTCGAACGCAAGCCTATTGATTCTACTCGACCGTATATATCTTCAGCATGAGGATTAAAATTGACGCGGATATATTCTCCTGGAACATAAGGACGGTCTAAGTATAATACAATTGTACCTAATAATTGTTCTAAAACTCTTTGGGCAGCAAAAGCAAGCGCAATACCACTTATACCCAAGCCAGTAATTAAAGCCAGCAAATTTACATTATTAGTTTGGGCAAAAAATACAATTGCAGTGAATCCAATAATAACATTGAAAACAGTCTCAGCAACTAAAATAAAATCATCTGCAGACTTTCCTAGTTTGTCAATTATAACAACTCCATAAATACGCACAAACTGTTTAAATAAACGAGACACAAGCCACGCAATACTGACTATCAATCCCAAGTCAATAAAAAACTTTAAAAACTGATATAGATTTTGATAACTAGAAATTATTTTTAAACAAAAATTCCACAGAAGAAGTGTACCTGTCAGTTTAATTAAATGACCTAAAGGGTCAAGTAAATTCTCGTAAATTTTTATGGATTTCTTTGGAAATAATTGTTTAACAATCAGCCTAACAAGTAAGAGTGTATAGCGACCTAATAGTAAAGAAAATATTACAAGTATTAGGAATATTACTAGTCTCAGTCCTAGAATAACTAAAAATTTTTGAGCTTCTTCGTCAAAACGAATAAAATCATTTAGTATCGATTCTATATCCATTGTATTTAATTTTTATAAATTAATAGGTGAAGAGACATTGATAGTTTTCTCTTTGATATCAAAGATGATGCCATATTCCTTTAATTTATAACTAATATTTTGTCTAGCGATATCCAGGAGTTGCTTGCGTAATTCCATTGATATTTCTCCCGAACCTAGTAAAAATAAAGTAACTTGTGCTTCTACAATATTTTGATCTAAGTCATCAACTATATCTTTAAAATTTACTTTTGTAATACGATTATCTAAGCCAAAAATATCTTTAGTGCTATCCAAAATTACTTGACGAATTAAAGCTCTTTCTTCTTGAGATATAGCCTTATATAAAGTCAAATAAATTAAGGAAATTACCTTTTTAGCATTAGTCAAATTTTCAATACTAACCTGAGTAAGGATATTATTTGGAATAATAACTAAACTACCTTTACCAGAAGTACGAATCTTTGTAGAACGCCAACCAATGGACTCAACTCTACCAAAGGTGCGATCAGGTAAGTGTACATAATCATCAATAACAAAAGGACGATCCAGATGAAGTACAACACCCCCTAACAATTGTTCTAAGGTTTTTTGAGCGGCAAAAGCAACTGCTAAACCTCCAATTCCCAAACTTGCTAACAAACCGACTAAATTAATTCTATGTGTTTGAGCAAATAGAAAAATAATAATTAAAACGATAGTAGCATTAGCCAAAAATTTTGCGAGAATTAAAATCTCACTATCTAATTTTCTTTGAGTCCTCAGGGCTGCATTAAGCAAATAAACATCAAAAAATTGTCTAAATATACGCAGCGCTAACCAAATGAAAATAATTGCGATTACGAGTCCAAAGATAAATTCAAATAATTTTAGCCATTCTTCTAAGGGAGAAAGTAAAATGATGATGTCAATAATTGTTAGTAACACTACCAAAATTATCTGATTTTGATAAGGTGTCAATACCTGCTGATAAACTTCTTGAAATTGAAGGGAAATTAAGCGCTCGGTGACTGACTCACTAATTTTAGGAAGGAAAATACTAACAGCAATCGTAACTATTCCAACTATACCAACTAAACAAATAATCTTAGCTATATTAAAGATACTATTACTTGGTAAATTACTGATTACAAAACTTAGAGCTAATTGAGCATCCATAACAGCAGGAAACATATTTATCCAGATCGAGATAGAGAATTGAAAAAAATTGTCTGATTATAAAATTGTCTGATTATAAAATTGTCTAATTATAAAATTGTCTAATTATTTTGAGACGAGAAAAAATTTTTATCACTTTAAAATTGATGAAGTCGAATGTTATTAATGTTCATAAACAGTAATGGTGAGACGAACATTGTGAGAGAGAGGATTCTGTACCCAAAATTCCTGAATTAGATTACTTGGTTCTGCAGTGATATTCAGATTTTTTCCTGATACGCAAGTATAAATTTTCAGGTTACAGCCACAGGGAATGGCAACATCACCTGGTTTTACAGCTATTACAATCTTTCTTGCTGGTGGATTTAGCTTGATTACTTGCTTGGATATTTCCGGCAATACCGTAAGATAGTATACCTTGGTGGGTTTAGGACATTCTGAATCTTGCTTCCTAGAAGTAGTTGATAAAAAGATACTGGCTTGTATTAATGGAACTACAGGTAACATTAAGAACCAAATTAGTGAGAATAATATTCTGCGCCTAAATTCTATGGATGAATTAGATTTTGATGCAGAAAAGCTCTTAGACACTTTTTGCAAAAACCCCTCAGCTAAAACATACTAAAGCGAAGAACAAGTTGTAGCTGTTTTATTTACCCTAGTTCCTTGCTAGCGCCTCTATACAAATTTTCCCTTGCTTTTGTCTAAGTTTGTGATTTCTTTTAAAGTTCTTTACGAATTCTTCTGAGTAAGTTGTTACACAATCTGTTTGTTGCATCATCTAGCAAGAATTATATTGTGCCAATATGCGAAGTGTCACACATTGTATTACTTTTGCTGAAGATCGGCTAAGATGAGAGGTTAGGAAGAACAAATTATTTAAATATACTATCTTCCACAGGAGGAGAAAATAAAGGTAAGTTAACGGGTAACACAAGAGGGTTTAATTAGAATTTTACTTTCTGCTTGCCTATAGTCGACAGCGTCTGAGAGAAGAAATCGAAGACCGGGTGTTGTACGGCAAAAAGATTGCTTATCTACCTGCTCTTGGTGGATACTTAAATACATAAAGTCAGTTTGAATAAGCTACCCAGAGTAAATTTCTTGGGTACCTAGATACTTATTGAATTTTGATTATAACTATATACACTTTGATGATTGCGCAAGGAGTCTAAAATCCAGGCGATCTTAGAGGTTTTGGATTTTTCGAAATAGATGATTGTAGTACATTTCAACTACTATCTCTTGATATTGCTATGAGACTAATCCACACTCATCCAACAAATAGTGAAAATTAGTCAGGTTACCTATGAAATGACTAATACTTTGCTGTGGAAATAGAGTGTCAAAAAATACTGAATTTCTTGAGCTTGCTTAATTTAATCACAGCTTGCTCTTACAGTTACCAGTATTTTTTACCAACATCAACTCACATCCGTAACAGATAAATTTATTACAATTTAAGGCATAAGCAATGGCTTTCCCCTATCGACAACATATTGCTTTAATTTCTGTTTATGACGATCCAGCGCTTGAGAATCCTACGGAAGAAGGTGGGGGACAAAATCTCTATGTGCGCCAATTGGGAGAAATTTTAGCTCAAAAAGGTTGGCAAGTGGATATGTTTACCCGCAAAGTTGACCCCAACCAAGCAAACATAGTAGAACATAGACCTAACTGCCGGACGATTCGCCTCAAAGCTGGACCAGAAAAATATATTTCCCGCGATTGGATTTTTGGTTACTTACCGGCTTTCACAAATGCAATTTTAGATTTTCAGAAACAGAAGGGTATTTATTATCCGATAGTTCACACTAATTATTGGCTTTCAGGTTGGGTTGGTTTGAAACTTAAAAAAATCCAAAGTTTAAAGCTAATTCATACATATCATTCTCTTGCTAATGATAAATATGAACCAATAGAAAGGTTTGCTTGTGTTAACAACATTCGCCTACATGCAGAGAAAGCTTGTTTGCAGACCGCAGATTACATTGTAGCTACTACTCCACAAGAGCAAAAAGATATATATTCTTTGGCTTCTTCCTACAAAAATATCAAGATCCTGCCTTCCAGTGTTGACATGAAAAGGCTTGCTTGTATTCCTAACCCAGGAGCTTTAGACCTTACTGTTGTTTCAGAAGAAACTGGTTTATCAGCTCAAGGACAAAATAAATTTGCGATCGCAAACGCAATTGATAATATTTTAGACAACCCCGAATGGCAAAAAAACTTAGCAGAGATCCCAAGAAAGCAGGTTGAAGAATACTTTAGTTGGGAGCAAGTTGGATCACAATTAAACGAGCTTTATATCCAACTACTTCAACAACCATCACTCCCATTACCATCTAGTAATTCTGGACTGTTGAAAAACTGGCTTGGGCGCTTAGTAACAACTCAGGCTAGTTCCAAATCGAAAATTAAAGCCTCATAAATTTTCGGAATTGCTCTTAATTGGGGGATGGTTTGATTCCCCCTAACCTCCCATCCTAAGTGCTTTGCGACTATAGGTAATTACCTTGCAGTCAGGCTATAGCCTGTGGTTTCGGCGGAGAGAGCCATGTGCATTAGCCATAAGGTGAGTTAAACCTTAACTACAAAATTCAGAGAATTCATTTTTAGATTCACTCGCCAATTCTGTAACACCAAATTTTCCAACTCTATCTCAAAAATATTCGAGTTATTTATGGATATCCAATTGACAGCAATCCGTAGAAGCGAGTTACTAAATCTACCAGTAATCGATATTGAAAGTAAAGAAGAGATTGGTCGTGTAGACCAAGTATGGCTTGATATCAAAGCCCATAAGGTTACAGGTCTAACTTGTACTCGTAAACTCTTATGGCAATCTGGTCAAAGGCAATCTTATTTTCATTGGGCACAAGTTGAGAAAATAGGAACTAAAGCTGTTTTAGTTAATACCAAACGTCAAGTCAATTTTAATTTATCAGAGTTAGTTGACTCCATAGCATGTAACGAACTATTTACAGAGAACGATAGTAAAATTGGCAGCACCATCGGTTATCAATTCGAGACAAAAACGGGTTCTGTCATTAGTTACCTATTTGTTTTTCAGAATTCTTTATGTTTACCCTCTGGAATTTATCAACTTTCACCCGCAGATGTGATCGGTATCGATTATACAAAAGTAATTGCCTTTGAAACTGCAATTCGAAGTGCCGAAAAATATGGCTCAAGTATTGTTGAAAAAATTACTTCTACAGTTGAATTTTTCAAGGAAGACTATATTCCTTCTACAGCATTATAGATCTCTAGTAGAGCGATAAGTAGGTTAGTGAAGAAGGCAGAAGGCAGGAGGCAGAGGGCTTTTATGGAGCAATTGGTAGGGGCTAGACCTGCGGTCACGCTGCGCTAACCGACCCACTACCAATTGCAGACCACCAAATTTCATTTTGGTGGGGGCCTTAAACCCTTGCTCCCTCCGGTCACCAGAAGCCTTACGGCACAGGCCTTCTGCCTTCTGCCGTCGTACTTCTGCCTTTCTTGGTAAGAAAAATCATAACTTGTTTGTAATAGCGCTTTAGCCCTAAAGCGCTACTAAGAAAAACCAATTTGTACGCTCTAGGTTAGCTTTTGATTGTAAATAAACATCCAAT
>JGI1201J43222_100224_pt1 | contig 17052 bp, 10 predicted proteins | sample MastesBC008_FD_43222 | JGI IMG/M metagenome (IMG submission 43222) | reverse complement strand
CAATTACCAATTACCATATGACGCTTACGCGTCACGCCTTGCTAACACTGCGTTAGCAGTGCGGGCGTATACCAATTACCAATTACCAACTCGTTACTCCAAATTTAGCCCCAAGTTATCAAACATTTCTCTTGACATGGGTTCATTTGCACGCTAAATCACATCTAATATAAAGCATAATATCTAAGCAACACGATGATTATAGGAAAATCATTTGTAGATTATTCATGGAATGATATTGTTCAATGGTTAAAAATTGATACCCTCAGTTCTGCCGATCGCCAAGAACTTTTATTGTTATCTATGATTGCTGTCGTAAGCCTAGCATTATGGCAGTTTAGATTAGGAAGAAGTATTGTTAGACCTTATTTTATTTTAGGTGTTTTCTTCCATGAAGTAGGACATGCCATCGCAATACTAATGTTAGGCGGAAGACCTGTAAAAATACAACTATTTCTTAACGGTGGTGGTGTTACACGGAGTTACTATCAATCTTTCGGTAGATTTCGTAGAGCAATAGTTTCAAGTGCAGGTTTTCTGGGAAGTGCTTTAGCTGGTGGTCTATTGATATTAGCTTCTCGCAATCCTAATATAACTAATAATATTTTGATTATTCTGGGAATATTTTCATTAGTCATAACCATTGTTTGGGTTCGGGAATGGCTTGGATATGGATTTATGACGATGATTTTTTGGGGAATAATCATACTTGTGATCGCATTTAGAACACCTCCAGAAGTTCAGAAGTTAATGATTCAATTTTTAGGTATTCAACTTAGTATGATTAATTTTCTTAATATTTGGTATTTATTTGATATGCGACCATCTTCTGATGTGGGAAAAATTGAAAGATATCTATGGTTACCCTATTGGTTTTGGGGAATAATGATAACTCTTTTGTGTGTAGAAATCCTAGTTCAAAGTATTCGTATTGCTTATTTCTCTAATTATTTTCAGTAGCTATTAAGGTCACTTGATATAAGTTAGTTCGATTTTTTGAGTGTGTTATGTGTGGAATTCATAACACACAAATCTTCAAAATTATGATGTTCCATATTTGATTTCACATATTTACTACTTTTGATTTGCTTCTAAATTAGCTTTCTTTTCCAAGTACTGTTGATGCTCTTCTGATGCTAACCAATAAGCTCCTTTGGGTTTAATTTCGGTGACAATTGGTCGCTCATATTTCCCAGATAATTGCATTTTCTGTTTTGACTGTCTTGCGATTGTTGCTTGCTTGGGAATGTGATAGAAAATTACTGACCTGTATTGTTCTCCTCGATCTGGACCTTGCCGATTTAAACTTGTAGGGTCATGAATATTCCAAAATATTTTTAACAATTCATCATAAGTAACTATATTGGGGTCGTACTCTAGTTGTGCAACTTCTGCATGTCCTGTAATCCTGGAAACCACATCTAGATAAGAAGGGTTTTCAAAATGTCCGCCCATATATCCCACAGAGGTGGAAATAACACCTTTTATTTTCTGAAAAGCTGCTTCTACTCCCCAAAAACATCCTGCTCCAAAAGTTGCTTTTTCCATGGTTGTATTATTTAGGACTCAATAAATATCATATCTTGGAGCTTGAACCATTCGTAGTTGCTAATTGCTAATTGCTGACTGGTAATTGCTAACTGATAAGTCAGTAAAGGTAGGAGATTTATCAAATCCTAATTTCTGAATATCTTCTATAAGCCACTTCCAGTGTTTTTGTTCTTCATATGTATGTATGTTTATTAATTAATTAATTCCTGGATTATGTTATTGGTTGGTTCTTACCGAAAACATATTTACATACTTCTGCAAAACCCATAATTAAAGGAGATAGACAGAGAGCAAAAGCCAATTTTTACTTTGTATCTATACTTTTAGGTTGGAGATATTCAAATAGTGGTAACTGGGCAAATTCTTGCCTTATCTTTTCAATTAATATGAATACTTATTTAATTTGAAAATTTCTTTATTATTTTTTCACCAGTACCAACTTTATAGAGTGAGTTGGGTACCAGTAAAATCAGTATCAAGAACGTATCCTAGTCGAGTTTTATTTTGCATCGGAACATCCAATGATTTTTATTTCGTCCGATAATGAAACATTGATTAAAATTAATATTTAATTACTTAAATATATTGAGTTCTATATAGTAAAGTTTAATATTAACCAAAATATATAAAACTTCTTGCTAAAAATTTGTTAATTTTGCAAGATTTTGAAATAATTCATGAAACTGTGTCAGGTAAGTTGATACACAAAACTTTTAAGTTTTGCTTATTTTTTCTTAATAGTGAATAATTAATATGATCTTTATTTGTCAATAAGTTAAAATACTCAATTAATTGCAATTCAAAGTAACAATTATGTAGGATAAATTTTCTATTTGCTCATCTGTTCTACGTTAGGTGAGACAATCTGTAAATAGAGTTTTGGTATAGCGTTTCTGTGTTGTCGTTGTTCCTATTTAAGGAGATGCTGCACAAAGATAATGAATCGCGATCGCAAAAGGTATATTAATCATGGCGAAGCCAGTCATTTTAACAGTTGATGATGACCCAGTAGTTTTACAAGCTATCGCGCGAGACTTGCGCCAAAAATATGGCGATCGCTTTCGAATTGTCCGTGCTGACTCGGGTGCAAATGCTTTAGATGCACTTTCCAAAGTCAAACTGCGTAATGAAACTGTGGCATTATTATTAGCCGATCAAAGAATGCCACAAATGTCAGGAGTAGAGTTTTTAGAAAATGCGGTAGAAATGTATCCCGACGCGAAACGGGCTTTACTTACTGCTTATGCTGATACTGACGCTGCAATCCGTGCGATTAACAAAACCCGCATTGATTACTATTTAATGAAACCTTGGGATCCTCCTGAGGAAAGATTATATCCAGTACTTAATGATCTACTGGATGATTGGTTAGCAGGATTTATCCCTCCATTTGAAGGTGTTCGGGTTATTGGTAATCGTTGGTCTCCTGATTCTCACAAGGCGAAGGATTTTTTAGCACGAAATCAAGTACCCTACGAATGGTTGAATATTGAAGTCTCCGAAGAAGCCCAAAAGTTAGTGAAGTATGCTGAATGTGAAGAACTCAAACTACCTTTGGTACTTTTCCCTGATGGTTCTTCTTTACAACAACCAAGAAATATTCAAATTGCGGAAAAAATTGGCTTACAAACCCAAGCTGAAAAACCATTTTATGATTTGATTATTATTGGTGGAGGTCCTGCTGGTTTAGCTGCTGCAGTATATGGAGCATCCGAAGGTCTACGAACGGTAATGATTGAGAGGGAAGCACCAGGAGGACAAGCAGGAACTAGTTCCCGAATTGAAAATTACCTTGGGTTCCCTGTAGGTTTGAGTGGTGCTGATTTAGCAAGACGCGCTTTAACTCAAGCACGACGTTTTGGCGTAGAGGTTCTTACACCCCAAGAAGCAAAAGGTATTTCTATTCAAGACCAATATCGCATTATTAAATTAGCTGATGGTAGTGAGATAAGCTCCCATGCTGTGATTCTAGCTTTGGGTGTAGCATGGCGACGTTTGAATGTTCCAGGAATTGACCGTTTAACTGGGGCTGGTATTTATTACGGTGCTGCTCAGACTGAAGCTTTATCTTGTAAAGGTGAGGATGTTTATGTTGTTGGTGGAGCAAATTCAGCCGGACAAGCAGCGATGTATTTTTCCAAATATGCTCGTAAAGTAATTATGTTAGTACGGGGCGAGTCTTTAACTAAAAGTATGTCGCAATATTTGATCGATCAAATTGAAAGTACCCCTAATATTGAAGTTCAAGTAAAAAGTAGCGTTGTAGAGGTCAAAGGTGAAAATAGTTTAGAAGCGATTACTATTCTGAATAGTTTGACTCAAGAACAGCAAACAGTTAATGCGAATTCTTTATTTATATTCATTGGCGCTCAACCCAGCACTGAATGGCTTCAGGATGTAGTTAAAAGAGATGAACGCGGGTTTATTTTAACTGGTCCCGATCTAATGCCTAACGGACGTTGTCCCAAAAATTGGAAACTCGAACGCGATCCGTACTTACTGGAAACTAATATTCCCGGAGTATTTGCTGTGGGGGATGTGCGTCATGGTTCCATCAAGCGAGTTGCTTCTGGTGTGGGTGAAGGCTCAATTTGCGTTCAGTTTATCCATCGACATTTAAGTAACTTTTTGTAAAGATACCTTCATCTTTTCTTAAGGAAATGTAGTAAATTCGAAATAAGAATGTAGAGACATTCCAGAGCTTGCGGTATTGGCTTAGATTCTGGTCGTCTCTACAGGGATTTCCGTTTGTATATGGATAAGATGCAGGAGTAATTCGAAATGGATTTTCGATTTTTGGCATTTTGGCAACTATTTTAGTCACCAACTAAATATCCTATATATATCCATGCGTTCTTGTGCAAGTAATGAATTCTCTTTTCCCCGGCAATTTTGTCGGGGGTTTTTATTATAAACTATTTTCAATATTTTGAGTGCGATTCTAGATGATTTTTGTTAAGGATTTCTTATAGGAGATTGGCGGCTGGGGATTGGCGTTAGCGCAAGCGCGTAAGCGTACCGGGTTGGACGCGGTTTGCGCCGTAAAAGCTCTAGGTATTGCGTGACGCGACAGCGCCATATGGGAATACTTCTATTCCGGAGAAGGTGATTGAGTGATAAGGGAGTGTGGGAAGTGTGGGAAGAGTGGGGAGTGTGGGGAGTGTGGGGAGTGTGGGAAGTGTGGGGAGTGTGGGAAGTGTGGGAAGAGTGGGGAGTGTGGGGAGTGTGGGAAGTGTGGGAAGAGTGGGGAGTGTGGGGAGTGTGGGGAGTGTGGGAAGTGTGAGGAGTGTGGGAAGTGTGGGAAGAGTGGGGAGTGTGGGAAGTGTGGGAAGTGTGGGAAGAGTGGGAAGTGTGGGAAGTGTGAGGAGTGTGGCAAGAGTGGGGAGTGTGGAAAGATCTTAAATACCCAATTACCAATTACCAATTACCAATTACCGATCACCCAGCAATATCTACTGAATAACCCGTAATCGGCATTAATCGGCATATTTTAAAATATCAAATCTCAAGTCTGTATCTCAATTACACCGCAAGCAAGACGTTTACCTGCTTTACCCGTAGGCTGGGATTTGAAATCATCTTCCTGTTGATGAACTATAACTGCTTTACCAACAATTGAGTTCTCACCACTGAGTTTTACTACTTTGTCAACGCGGTTATATTTAGCATTTCCTGAGTTATCAGCGGTTATATTACCCAAATCGCCAACATGTCGTTTATCTGCTGGATTATCTGGCGCACCGTGGGGATTACCGTTTGGTGCGAAATGACCACCTGCAGATTTACCATCGGGTGCACTACAATCACCTTTTTCGTGAATGTGGAAGCCATGTTTACCTGGAGATAAACCTGCTACTTGAGCGGCGATCAGCACGCCGTTACTATCAGGTTTGAAATTAACATAACCGCTAACCTTACTGTCTTCGGTTGGTTCAAGGTTTGCAAATACAATCTTATTAGATGTCTTAGTTGTTTCTACTTTTTCAGGATTTTTTGTTTCTGTTCCAGTCTCACAACCAGCTGCAAAAGAAATACAAAATAAGCAAATAATTAATTTAGTCCAAGAAGTCTTCATTTCTGACAACTTAAAATCATTTTTTAAGGTAGGTAATATATATAGCAGGATTTGGGAGCAATAAGATAGGATATGACCTACCGTCACGCTATGCTAATAGCAGTAGATAATGCCTTAAAGCTGATTTCTAGCTGCTCCAACCTCACTGACCCGAAATTTCCTGTACCTAGCTTTTATGCATTCACTGATAAAATAAACTTTTCAATCTCTTCTCCGCAAATCGGAATTTAGGTTTTTCTGTGGAATATTTTACTTGCATTATGCAAAAAATTAGGAATACTACCCACTTTGATGCTTATTTTTCCATGTCTGCAATTTCTTTGGGAACACCAGCAGTCAAAACTTCATGTCCGTTTGGTGTTACCAATACATCATCTTCAATGCGAATCCCGATTCCAACCCAACGGGGATCGATTTCTGGTTGCTCTTCATCTGGTTCGGTGTCTGGTACGATGTAAAGTCCGGGTTCTACTGTGAGTACTTGACCTGGTTGTAAAATTTGCGGGTTGTCCTCACCATATTTATAAACTCCCACATCATGGACGTCTAAGCCCAACCAATGACCGGTGCTATGCATATAAAATGATTTGTACTTTTGTTCCTCAATTAATTGCTCAACTTCACCCACAAGTAAACCTAATTCCACTAAGCCTTCTGTTAACACCTGTACGGCTGTATCGTGAATTAAATTATATGGATTTCCAGGTTTGACTTGAGCGATCGCTTGTTTTTGTGCTTCTAAAACTAGTTCATATAATGCTTTTTGTTCTGCTGTGAATTTACCACCCACGGGAAATGTCCGAGTAATATCAGAATTGTAGTAGCCGTAGGAACAACCAGCATCAATTAATAATAATTCTCCATCCTGCATTTGCCGATTATTTTCAATATAGTGCAGTATACAGGCATTATCAGCAGAGGCGACAATGGAAGGATAAGCCGGTCCCATCCCACCCCGCAGACGAAATATATGTTCCATTTCTGCTTGAACTTCATATTCATATCGTCCGGGTTGAGTAAATTCCATTGCACGATTATGTGCTTCCACTGAAATATCTGCAGCTTTGCGCATTAATTCCAATTCAGCTTCACTTTTGATTAGTCTCATCCCGTGGAGAATTGGACCAGTATCTTCAATTGCAATTGGTCCGGTACCATGTTTCGGGTATATTCGCATTAAGCGTTGCCAATGGTTAAGGATTTTATCATTGAAATTGCGATCGCGTCCCAAATGACAGTAGATGCGATCAGCTTTTTTCAAATATTCGGGTAATTTTTCATCTAATTCTTCAATGGAATATGCTTCATCTGCACCGTAAATTTCCTTTGCTGTATCCACCCCACAGCGATAACCGGTCCAAATTTCAATCTTTTTATCTTTAGGTTGGACGAATAAAACGTATTTATGTTCTGGATGATGGGGTGCTAAGACTGCAACTGCTGCTGGTTCGTTAAATCCTGTGAGATAAAAGAAATCGCTATCTTGACGAAATACATATTCAACATCATTATGCATCACCGCCATCGGTGCGCTACAAAAAATAGCTGTACCATTACCAATTTTTGACATTAATTGCTGGCGACGTTGCTGATATTCTGTATAGATACTCACGTTAATAACTCAAATTATGATGATACTTATTTTGATATTTTAACTTTGTATTATGAACTTTGTATTGACTGTAAATCTACAAGTCATAACTTGTTTCTTTTCTCTAGCAAGGAGCATCTTATTGAAGGCTCTGTCTAGGCTGTTGACTTTGTTATAATTTCCATATTTTATTCATATAACTTTTCTCTTATCTTTTATCTCGTTCCCAGGCTCAGCCTGGGAACCCATAGGAAGAGGCTCCGTTTCTTATCCAGACTGGAGGCTCCGCCTCCAATGAGGTATTCCTTGCCAGAGACAAGGAACAAATTATATCAAAATTCAATAATCTAGGCTTTACCTCATAATTAATATCACCGAGTTAATATGTCAGCTTGAACTAACTTATCTAGGTATTTTGCTTCATTATTTGTATCTATATATATCAAATTTATTCACTATTTTTGATGATAAATTATGCTGAATTTAAGATGATTTTCAGCAATTAAAACTACAGAATAATATGTAAAATATCAACAGTTATTGGGTTAACTTTAAAGTATTTTTTAGATGTTCCGGTATAACAAAAAAAAATCCAAAATGATTATTAATAGATTTATAGCCAATACTTGTGAAAAAAAATTATGCTGGCATTTGGAAACAACTCTGCGAAAACAAACCAAAAATTGTCAACTTCGATATCAACAAATGGTTTTAATTCTCAGAAAAACGATTTAGTAGACACTACTTTAAATCTAAACGGTTCTTCTCAAGCACTTGTAGGAGGAGAAAATGCAAACTCTTTGCAAAATCCTAATCCTGTTTTAAATAATCCTACTGTTAATCCTGATTTTGATGGTGATGGTAATACTGACCTCGTTGGTCGCAATTCACAGACTGGTGAGGTTGCAATTATATTAGCCGATACAACAACTACAACCGTTGGTACTCTCGGTTCCGAATGGGAATATGAGTTTGCAGATTTTAACGGTGATAGTAAAACTGACCTTTTTTGGTATAACAGTCAAACTGGAGAAAGTACTATTTGGGTCATGGATGGTGCAAATATTACTGAACAGCAAGCTTTGGAGCCTGTGAGTGCAGGTTCTAGAGGTAGAATTGGTGATTTTAATGGCGATGGAATATCTGATATTTTGTGGAATAATCAGCAAGATGGTCAGAATTCTGCTTGGATCATGAATGGAACTACGGTAGTCGAGGCTGCTGCTTTACCGGAAACTGGTGCTTCTTGGACTCCCACTGTGGTTGTTTCTGACTTGAACACTAGTACTGATATTTTTTGGCACAACGAATCTACTGGTGAGAATCAGGTTTGGTTGATGAACGGTACCCAAGCAACTCCTGAGGCTTTACCAACCTATGGTGCTGGATGGACTTATGAAGTAGGGGATTTTAACGGCGATTTGCTTACCGATATCCACTGGCATAATGAAGCTACGGGAGAAAATACTCTTTGGATATTGAATGGTACTAATGTCAGCGAAACACCTTTAACAGCATTGGGTTCGGAATGGGAATCAAGTGTTGCTGACTTTGATGGTGATGGTAAAACTGATATCCTCTGGCATAATACCCAAACAGGTGAAAATACTGTTTGGTTATTCAATGGTTCGGAATTTTCTGAATCTCCTCTAAAAACCCTGGGTACAGGTTGGGAATCAAGTGTTGGTGATTACAACGGTGATGGTAGTTTCGATATTTTGTGGCGTAATAGCGAAACAGGTGAAGATGTCGCTTGGTTGATGAGTGGTGGTCAAATTGCTCAAGAGGTTCCATTACAAACTGCTCCTCCAGAATGGTCTCTTAGCTAGTACCGCTGCGCGGAAGTAAAGTTAATTTGGTCGATTTGTTTTGTTCCAAGGCTCAGCCTTGGAACCCATAGTAAGAGGCTCTCTCTGCCTTGTAATTATACGCGAGGTGGGCGATATATCCCATTAATTTGTTTCCCAGAGAATTCTGGAGAGATGTAACATGTTACGTCTCTACAAGTAATCGCAGATTTATTTATCAACCAATATTCAGTCGCGATATCGCAAAACCTAGAATATAAATTCTGCAAACATTTTGATACTTTCAGGACTTACGCAATTGTCACAATATACTGGTGGTGCGTGACACTAAGAACCTTATTAATACGTTCAAGTTTACTCTAAGTGTCACACACCCTACAAAAAAATGTGCTGGTTGCGTAAATCCTAACTTTTTCTAAGTGACCGAGATAAACATTTTTGTCAAATGGATATATGTTATCAATTTACAGAAATATAAATTCAAAACCTTTAAAAATTTATAACTATCGTCCCTAAAAATACCTGATGTCTTCTCTTATTAAATCCCCTTCTACAAATACTGTTTTATCAACGTCAACAAATTTAAATGATGTTGTTTCCAATAAATCTGCTTTAAATACGGATCTGCATTTGACCGGTGCTTCTCAATCTGGACTGCAGGAAAACAATGTTTCTGCAACTGCAAATCAAAACCCCAATCCAACTTTTAGCGACGTTAGCAACTTTATAGATTTTAATGGTGATGGGAAAAATGATAAGTTTTGGCGCAATACCCAAACCGGTGAAAATACTATTTGGTTAGTTGATAATACTAATATTGATGCTGGTTCCATTTCCGCAATTGGCTTGGAATGGGATTTACAGTTTGCTGATTTTAACGCCGATAATAAAACAGATATTCTCTGGCGTAATACTCAAACTGGTGAGAATTTAATTTGGTTGATTGATGGTAAAAGTATTACTTCAGAAATTGCTTTAGATCGTATCGATCCTACTTGGTCTGCTAGCATTGTTGATTTTAATGGCGATAATAGCAGCGATATATTTTGGCGCAATAATCAAACAGGTGAAAATGCTGTTTGGATTATCGAAAATAGTAATGTAACAACAGCGGCTTTTTTGGAAACAACTGATATTTCCTGGTCTTTTAGCATTGTCGATTTTAACGGTGACGGTAAATCAGATATTTTTTGGCGCAACCAAACTGCTGGTGAGAATGAAATTTGGTTTGTTGATGGTACTGATACTTCGGAATTTTCATTGTCTGATGTAGATTCGCAATGGAATTATACTTTGGGAGACTTCAATGGTGATTCCCGTACTGACCTTTTATGGCGTAATGAAACTACTGGGGAAAATACTATTTGGTTGATGAACGGAATTTTATTCTTGAGTGGTTCTCTAGATAATCTTGATGCTTCTTGGAAACCCAGTGTGGGCGATTTCAATGGCGATGGTCAGACTGATATTTTCTGGCGTAATGAAGTAACCGGGGAAAATACAGCTTGGTTGATGAATGGTACGGAAAAAACTACCTCTGCTTTCTTCCCCAGTAACGATCCTGGGTGGAGTCCTTCCCTTGGGGATTACAACGGTGATGGGAAAACAGATGTTTTTTGGCGTAATTCCCAAACACAACAGAACGATATTTGGTTTGTCGATGGTACAACGATTACGGAAGCACAGATTTCTGAAGTTTCGACTGAGTGGGTGGTTTATTAATAGGACTTAGAAATTAGTGAAGATAAGCAATAAGCATTTAGATGTATGCACTCTGCGCTTATTATTACTGCAAATATTCTGAACTTTTAAAATCGGGACTTAGACATTTTTTTGGAGTAATACAACCTCAAAGCTTAACATGTGAAGATTGTACTTAAATCAATCATATATTTTCCTGGTATATCCAGGTTATGACTAACACCACGCTTTGCTAAGAGCTATTTTTTAGGGTTTGAAGCTAATATCTTGTCATGAGTGGATTTGAGGCTTTTACCTCCTTGTTTTTGTCTGAGTCCGACTAAAAGACACACTTTAATTACTGAGTTGTTGTAAATCTCTACCAATGGTATATTTAGCTTTTTCGGAATTTTCTTCGTTTTGTTCAAAGTCAGTATTAACAATTTTTTGGAGGGGTTCTTTATCAGGTTCTGGCATATTTAATTGGAGGGGTTCTTTATCAGGTTCTGGCATATTTAAGCAGATACAGCGATTTAAAAAAGTTAGAGGTAAATCGCACTCATCGTTACTCGTCAAAATTACAATAGGAAATTCTTCACAAATAATTTCTCCTCCTTCGATATCTACTTCTTCATTCTCATAAGTAAACACTTTTACCTTTGGTTGCTGCTTTTTTATCTGGGCTAACTCAGGAATATAAAATTGTCCTTCTGCAAAAATCTTCAAAAGATTGTTCTGTAAATCAATACTACTATTATCAATTTCATCTATTAGCAAAACTCTGGGTTTATTCCTTTTACTTTGGAAAAAAGCTGTTCCTAATGTCCCTAATCGTACATATTTACCAATATCATCAAACTGTTCATTTTCTTGTTGGTTACATTCTAAATTTTGAAAATACCAACCTATTTCTAATTGCCGCCTTACTGCATCATAACTGTAGAGACCTTCTGTTAAAGTAGAATGAGTTGTAATATTCCATCGCAAGACTTTTCCTAAATTCAAATTATGTGCAATCGCGTAAGCAAAATAACTTTTGCCTACTCCTGGTCTTCCTTTTACTATTAAAGGACGGCGCAGGTAAATGGCTGTATTGATAGAGTCTAATTGCTCATCCTGGAGCCGAAAAGTTTCTCCTCCTTTTTCCTCTTGTGTAGCTTTTGTTTGTTGGTCTTTAATTGTGTTAAAAAAATCAATTTTAAATTGTTTGCTATGACTTGATTCTTCGATATCAGTTGTCAATAAATGCCTACGAGCCTCTTGGTATTCTTTTTGATATTTTTGGATTTCTTCTTCACAATTATAATAAGGATTTTGAGTGATTTCAAATATTTCTTTTATTTCTTCTAATATCTGCTTTGTTTTTATATTTTTTGTTTTTCCTAACTCGAATAAACATCTTAAATAAGCATATAAGCGAAAAATAAATTTATTGACTACAACGTTCTTATCAGGCCAAAGATAAGATAGTTTCATCGTCATACAGAAAGCCTTGAAAAAGTTGTAATCAAAAGCTTTTTTATCAGAGCTATTATGATCTAGAATTTTCCTAGTCTCTATATCCTCCTTTACATCCTTTAAAAAATATTTATATGCATAGTCGGCACATTGCCAAAACAAGGGAGCATCTAATTTAGCTAATATTTTTATTAGTTTTTCAGCAAATTCACCACAATTTGTTGTTTTTGCTTTAGTAAAATGAATACTATTATTTGATGAATCATAGATTTCTGAGATATATTTATCGAGTTTAGTAATACTATCATCCCGCTTATAAATATATTTCACCCAGTCAATAGAAGAAATAGCAGGGTGGAATTCGTTAGGTTTATATTCTTCATCGCCAATATCAAATGGAATAATATTATATATTTTGCTTAAACCACACATCAAATGCCATGCATCAATTTCAGCCCGTACCCATTTGGAATTGTTAGATTTTCCTGAAATTGCAAGGAAAAAGTAATCAGATTTTTGCAGTCCCTTAACAAGTTTGACTACCCATTCTGTATTAATTCTCCCCTCCTCTTTTGATAACCACGGTTTAAAGCCTTTTTTTTTAAACCAACTACACAATTTTTTACGATAGATTCTTTCAAATGCATAATCTTCATTTGAGTGGCTAATAAATAATTGTGGTCTGTGATTTTGACGATAGTTGCCCATAATTTGAAGATTCACGACGATATAAATGTTTAATTGACATTCGTGAGAACTTAAGATACGATGATTACTCGTAAAAGCGAGGTGCATGGCGGCTTAGTCCAGTAGGGCTAAGACAAAGTTGGGATAACTATTTTTTGTTTTCCCTTAAGCACGCATAAGCAATGCTATTAAATCTGACGTGACAGAAAACTGAAAAATCGTGTTTTTCACCTCTATCTCGTCCAAACTTTTAAGCATTATTGCTTATTGACAAATACTTTGTCATCTTAACTTGTCACCACTGAGATCAATCTGATTTGAAGCGTAATCATAGCACGATTCTAAACGAAACGCCCCCCCCGCTAACCCTACTTATCTGTTATGTTTATTTCGTGCTTTTTTGTATCTATTTTTCAACACTGTTTGTGCTGCACGCATTTAAAGTTTCGCCGCTGTCTTCGGTCAAAATTATAATTTTTTTAGAGTCCGCAATCATCAAAAATTATGATTTTGGTCATCTAATACAATAAAAACTTATATTCAAATACTCCTCAAATAATTAACCAATCCTTATCTTCTTTTTCATTACTTTTTCAGCAGACCCTAAGTATCAAATCGGAATTACTGGAATACGAGTTTAATCACCCACTATCGCGCCCAATGCTTTGAGTGTAACAATCTCTGCAGTCGTTAAACCTTTCACACCACTAATATTCATGCCTTCATAGGGTTTCTCACCTTTGAGAATTTTTACACATTTACCTGTGTTCGCATCCCAAAATCTCACTGTACCATCTTCACTACCACTAGCGACAATAGAGCTATTTGGGCCAAAGTCTACGGAGCGCACCCAGTTAGTGTGCCCTTCCAAGGTGTAAAGACATTTGCCAGTGCTAATTTTCCACAGCCGCACTGTTTTATCTTCACTACCACTAGCAAGGATATCACCTTGGGAACTCCATGCCAAAGAACGTACTTTGTTTGTGTGTCCTTCCAAGGTGGAAAGACATTTGCCAGTGCTAATTTCCCACAGTTTTACTGTTTGGTCATCACTACAACTGGCAAGAATTTTTGCGTCTGGGCTAAAATTGACGGAACGTACTATACTGGCATGTCCCTTTAAAATCTGGATGGATTCACCACTATTGAGTTCCCACAGTTGAACTGTTTGGTCATCACTACCACTAGCAAGAATATCACCTCGAGGGCTCCATGCTACAGAACGTATCTTATCAGTGTGTCCTTGCAAAGTGTGGATAGATTCACCACTATTGAGTTTCCAGAGGCGAATAGTTAGATCGTCACTACCACTGGCAAAAGTATCACCTTGAGGACTCCATGCTACAGAACGTACCTTATTGGTGTGTCCCCTCAATATCTGGAGGCATTCACCACTGCTGAGTTCCCATAACCTTACAGTTCGGTCTATGCTACCAACAGCGAGGATATCACCATAAGGACTCCATGCTAGGCAGTATATGGAACTGTTATGCCCCTGCAAGGCTTGGAGACATCTATCACTTTTGAGATCCCACAATTGCACTGTTTGGTTTCCACTGCTACTGGCAAGGGTATCACCTTGAGGACTCCATGCTACAGAATATATCGAACTGGTGTGTCCCTGCAAGGTGTAGAAGCATTTGTAGTTGCTTGGTTCCCACAACCGAATAGTTTGATCCCCACTACTACTGGTAAGGGTATCACCTTGAGGACTCCATGCCACAGAATATATCCAATCAGTATGTCCCTCCAAGGTGTAGAGACATTCCCTACTACTGAGATCCCATAGTCGCAACGTTTCATCCTCACTACCGCTGGCAAGGATACCGCCTTGAGGATTCCATGCTACGGAATATATGGAATTTGCGTGTCCTTTTAATATATGAAGACATTCGCCGTTACTGGGATTCCATAACCGCACCGTTTGATCCCCACTGCCACTGGCGAGGGTATCACCTTGAGGACTCCATCCCACAGAATATATTGAATTGGTGTGCCCCTGTAAGATGTGAAGGCATTCGCCACTGCTGAGATCCCATAATCGTATCGTCCGGTCTCTACTACCACTGGCAAAGGTATTACCTTGAGGACTCCATGCCACAGAGTATACCCAATTGGTGTGCCCTTTCAAGGTGTGAAGGCATTCCCTGCTGCTGAGATTCCACAGTCGCACTGTTTGGTCTCTACTACTACTAGCAAGAATTTTCCCGTCTGGACTAAAAGCGACAGAATATACCCAATCGGTATGTCCCTCAAAGGTGTGGAGGCATTCGCCACTGCTAAGATCCCACAGTCGCACCGTTTGGTCTCTACTTCCACTAGCAAGAATCATCCCGTCCGGACTAAAAGCAATGGAAAATACTGAACTGCTGTGCCCAAAACAGGTGAAAATTTCTCTGCCACTAGTAGCTTCCCATAAACTAATCAGACCATTAATATCAGCAGTCGCAAAAACTGTGCCTATTCCCTGTGGAGACTTTGTGTTAACAGGGCTAAATGCTACAGACAAAACAATACCGAAGATTTTAGTAAAAATACAATCTTTTAGACTTGTCTTGACAAAATTAACATTTCTCAAACTTGCGCCACTAAAATCTGCCCCTTTAATCACTAAGCCGCTTAAGTCTCTGCCCTCCAAGGCTCTCTTATCAACCTTGAGCGCCAATGTCGTCGCATTTCCTCCAACATAACCCACCTCATCTTCACTTTTCTCTCTCTTTCCTTCAAGGACCTTAACCAAGGCTTGATAATCCCCTACCATCGGTACCAACAAATCCATCACTGCTTTTGTCAATGGTCTTCTCCCAACTGTCTCGAGCAATTTTTCCAAGGACTCCCTGACAAATGCTTGTAATGGCGCTATCGAGACAATATTCTCCTTTGCATCAACATGACGGCGAAAATAGGACGACCAAGTATAATAAGTCGGTGGGTTATTGTTTAAATATCTTTGTGCCTGAGCCAATTCAGTAAAATCATCAGCCAAAACTCCGAATTCGGCTGCAAATTTATACGCTACAAAAAACTCTAACAAAGATCGATGTGCCGGAGTATAATCACCATCAGCATTACGAATTAGCATGGTTTGCCCCATCATATCGTAATGCCAATGGTCTAAATCCTTCTGTTCCTGAACGGTCGCACCAAATAACCGGCGAATACGATCAGGAAATTGGCGGTAGTTTAGGCTCATTTGGTCAGTAGAGAGCATTTCCCAGGATAATTCACACAGAAAATACAGTTTATCTGCAAGGGAAGTAAAGGTACGTTCGACTTTGATATCCCTCTGCATTTTTTGCTTTACTGCATATAAATACACCCGGGACATATCTACAGGTTTACCAGCTTCGATATCTGGTAATGCTTCCAAAATTAATTCGGTCATTACCGGACGACGAGCTAAATCTAATAATTCCGAGTTTCCCATCACCTTCTCTACCGTTACATCTTGCGCTTGATGGGATAATAGTTGACGAATTTGCTCCTTGTTGAATTTCTCCAGTTCTAATACTTCAAATTGCGGTGTTTCTCCGCTTAAATGTGCAACAGAAGCTTGTAATTCTGCATTTAACAAAGCCCGTCCTTCCCGTGCTTCTGGGAAATGCTCCGTGCGACAAGTTAGAATCACCTTCGCTCCGGGAACCACAACTTTCGCTAATTCCCAAAAATTATTAATCATCTCCTGACGGTCGATCCGCGAAGCCATTTCGTCAAAACCATCGAAGATCAGCAACAGTTTCCCCATTTGATTGAGTTGCTCAAAAGCTGAATATCCGGGTATAGGTATTTCATGCTGACGAAAGAAAAACCTAGAAAATAAAGATTCCACATCTACCGCTTTTGCGTAATCTCTTAAAGAAATCACTAAAGGTAAGCGGGGAAGTTGAACACCTCTGTGTTTTGCATCTCGATATCGTTGTAATGCGACCCAAGCGTAATGTAAGACAAACCAGGTTTTACCAGTGCCAAACTCACCTAATATTGAAATATGCTCCTTGGCTGGATCATCTAACCAACGATCAATATAACCATCAATCCAACCATCTTCTTCTGTATAATAACTAACTCCAAGGCGAGCCTTAGTAACTGGATCTAATTCTTCTTTCCTACAAGCCAAAGGTACATAGCATTTATCGATTCCCCTTTTTTTGACTTCTGCTTCTAACCAATTGAGATAACAACTAAAATCTGCATCTATTGCT